>ERZ778022.2949-NODE-2949-length-16704-cov-3.733858_pt1 | contig 16704 bp, 16 predicted proteins | sample MGYA00375752_ERZ778022 | MGnify/ENA primary metagenome ERZ778022 (study PRJEB29350, sample SAMN05389826) | bioreactor metagenome | isolation source: Thiocyanate bioreactor | place: South Africa: University of Cape Town | collected 2014-04-04 ... | reverse complement strand
TGAACCAATAATATTTGCCCTAACGCTGTTATTGGGAACCGGCGTGTTGGTTAAAATATTTACAACCCCGCCAATAGCATCGCTGCCATACATAAGGGATGCAGGCCCGCGCAAAATTTCAACCCTTTGTGCGCTGTATTCATCCACCTCAAGGCCGTGCTCATCGCCCCACTGCTGGCCTTCCTGCCTCATACCATCATTAATCGTAACCACACGGTTGTAACCCAACCCACGAATAAAAGGCTTTGCAATTGCCGGGCCTGTAGTTACAATAGCTACGCCGGGCTGTTTGGCAACCGCATCCAGAATTGTAGTTCCTGCCGAGCGCTCTAAATCTTTTTTGGTAACTACAGAAATATGTGCAGGAACCGAACTTAATTGTGTGGCTGAAGAAACTCCCGTCACCGTTATATTTTCACCCTCCACCACTGATTCTGCCAGTTGAAAATTTTTATTGACCGGTCCGTTGATGTTCAGCGTTCCGATAAAAGGCTTATAGCCCACGTGCGATACTTCAATGGTAAAATTGCCAACCGGCAACTGTTTAAAACTAAAAGCTCCCGCAGCATTTGTAGTTGCCGAAAGTTTTAACTCATGAATTGAAATATTTACACTGGATAACGACTTTCCTGTAACCGCATCAGCTACAACACCATTCAGCGAAGCCCTTGTGTTTTTTGATGTTTGAGCGGTGGAAAAAAAAGATATAATAAAAAAGAGGATAGTAAGAGGTATAAATTTGAAATATTGCATAACCTGTAGATTAATAGAAAAATAATTTGCCGGCAACAGCGGGCATTCAATAAAAGAGAATAAAAAAAAATCAGCTATGCAAATGGGGGACCACGTAAGGAAAATAAATAAAAGAAATTCTGACGGTAAAAACCGTAAACTTTTTTATAATTGGTTGTAAAAAAGACGGGGACTAATACTTCAACAAAAATACTTCCAGACAGAAATGGAGTGAGGGCTATAATATTTACGAAACCACAATTGTATTGATAAGAATGTACCTGCCTTTCACCGGTTTGGCTTTGAACGAACAACTCGTCAGTATGATGAAAAAAAATATCGTGAAAATATTTTTTCGGAGTAATACTGATTGTAAACACTACCAGCGTTACTATCGCAATAATTTTTCTTATAGATTTATTGAACCTCAATTTTTTGAAACAACGTTGCAAATATATTGATCTCGCGATACTAAACAAAAAAAATTGCTGCCAATTATTGCAGCAATTAAAATTTTCAAAAAAAGGTCATTCAACTGAAAGGGTGAAAACGCTTTCATCTTCCACAATTCCTTCCAGTTCATCGCCCGGGAGTACTTCTCCCACTCCTTCAGGGGTTCCTGTAAATATGATATCACCAATGTTTAATGTAAAGTACTTTGAAATATTAACAAGAATATTCTCAAAACTGTGGATCATTTTTCCGGAATTGGAATGTTGTACCAGTTCGCCGTTTTTATAAAGCCCAAACCGTATTTCTTTTTTATTTGCAAAATCAGCGATTGAGCGCCATTTACCAATAACGGCTGAATTATCCCAGGCTTTCGCTTTTTCCCACGGGAGCCCTTTTGCTTTCAATTCGTTTTGAATGTCGCGTGCTGTGAAGTCAATGCCCAAAGTAATTGCATCATAATACTGATAAGCATAGCGTCGGTTAATATAGCGGCCATTTTTTGCCACCCTTATCACCAATTCAGCCTCATAATGTAGCTCATTTGTAAATTCGGGATAATAAAACGGTAAATGTGGTTTTAACAATGCACTTTTAGGTTTCAAAAAAACAACCGGCTCTTCCGGGATCTCATTTCCCAATTCCCTGGCGTGTTCAGCATAGTTTCTACCAATGCAAAAAATTTTCATAACGTTGGGTTTGCAGTTCAAGCACTAAATTATAACAAATTCCTGATTATTAATCAAATTCATGGCAGGATTGATACCTTGTGTTGCAAAAACTTCGATTGTTTCAACAGATTTTTCGATTTTTAATTTGACTAACGGTTCCTCATCGGCTCGCCATTTGCCCAAAACAAAATCAGATTGCATGCCTTTAGGAAAGTCATTTCCAATTCCGTACCGCAGTTTTGGATAATTCACCGTGGCAATTGACTGCTGAATGCTTTTCAAGCCATTGTGGCCGCCATCACTTCCACTCGCTCGCAGTCGCAATTTCGACAAGGGTAAAGCCACTTCGTCAACAACAGTCAGGCTTTGGGCAGGTGTCAATTTTTCTTTATCCAACCAATATTTAACGGCTTTGCCGCTTAAATTCATATAAGTTGTCGGGCAAACACAAACAAATATCCTTCCTTTCCATTTAACCTCGGCAACATAGGCTAATCTGTCATTACGAAAATTGCCACCATGTTTTTGCACAAAAGCCGCTACAACATCAAACCCGATATTATGGCGGGTGTGGGCGTATTCGTTACCAATATTTCCAAGGCCGATGATTAAAAATTTCACGTTGTCAAAAATAAAAAAAACCTGCATGGGTTTAATGCAGGTTCTCTTATAAATTATAAAAAAATTATTTTTTTGTTTCTTTCGCTGCCGCAGCTTCCTCTTGCTTCAACTGGCGGGTCATTACAACTGACGCAATTGGAATACGAGGGGAGTTTAGCAACTCCATTTCGGGAGCATTAATATCTTCAACCCTGATATTTTCGTTGATCTCAAGATTATCAATAGGTACTTCAATCACCTCGGTTAAGTTTTTGGGAAAAGTTTTTACTTTTACCGACTTGATCTTTGGGACAAAACGCCCACCGGCCCTAACACCTTTTGCGGTTCCTGTAAATTTCAGAGGAACAGTAGCGATTACTTTTTTGTCTTCAACGAGTTCGAGAAGATCAACGTGGATTAGCTCATCTGTAACTTTATCAAATTGCAGGTCTTTCAAAATGCATTTGTAATGCGCTCCATCTACGCTCACATCTGCCAATTGGAAATTTGGTGTATAAACCAGTCCTTTAAATGCTGCTGCCGGCGCGCTGAAATTCACTTCTTTAGCACCCCCGTAAATTACAGCAGGCACACTGCCCTGAGAGCGAACCTGGCGGGTGGCTGACTTGCCGAATTCGGTCCTCAGGTGTCCTTCGGTTGGAATTGTTTTCATTTTTATATTGTTTTTATTTATAAACTTCTTCCTTTTCGGTTTGAGTGAACAAACAAACTTGTGATGCTTTTGTTCTCAAACGCATGCCTGATAGTTGTTGCAAAAAGCCCGGCTACAGAAACAACTTTTATTTTAGAGCTTTGCTTTTTTAAAGGAATTGTGTTACATACAACCAGTTCCTCCAACACGCTATTTTCAATATTTTCGTAAGCTTTGCCACTGAGTAGCGGGTGGGTGATCATTGCCCTTACACTTCTGGCTCCTTTTTCCTTAATCAGCGACGCACATTTTGCCAGAGTTCCGGCCGTATCACATATGTCGTCGATGATAATCACATCCCTGTCTTCCACATCACCAATCAGCGTCATGCTCGACACTTCATTTGCCCGCTTGCGATGCTTATCGCAAATCACCATTTCCACGTTAAAATAGCTGGCAATTTCCCTTATTCGGTGGGTAGCTCCCACGTCAGGGGCCGCAAAGGTAAGGTTTTCAAGCTGTAAGTCCTCAATATAGGGTATAAAAACGGCATGGCTATCAAGGTGATCCACAGGAATATCAAAGTAGCCTTGTATTTGGGGAGCGTGTAAGTCCATGGTAATCACACGGTCAGCACCCGCCGCAACCAACATGTTAGCCACAAGTTTACTGCCTATTGCCACACGGGGGCGGTCCTTTCTATCCTGCCGGGCATAGCCGTAATATGGCAACACGGCTATTACTTTATACGCCGATGCACGTTTAGCGGCATCAATCATCAACAATAACTCCATCAGGTTATCGGCAGGCGGATAAGTACTTTGAACTAAAAAAATATAATCCCCACGAACACTTTCAAGATAATTGACTGAAATTTCCCCATCAACGAATTTTAGCCTGTTGACCTGCCCCATCTGGCAGCCATATTCCTCACAAATTGCTTTCGCAAGCTCCTCAGAAGCAGTGCCTGAAAAGATTTTTGCTGCGTGGTTACTGTGCATATTAAATAAAAATTATGGGATTTGCGGCGAAGATATTGATATCAGATACAAACGCCAAAGCAAAAACCGGCTAAAATTTTTTATCCACAAATTATCACTCTTCATTGTGTTTATGGGATGTAAATATGAAATCAAAAAACAAAAATCGTGATGAAAGAGATAGTTGAAATACAGCTACAGGTGTTTATAAAATTTCCTAACTTTCGTGAATGGAAACCAAAAGCACCATAAAGCAGTGGGCTAAAGACGACCGCCCGCGGGAAAAACTAATAGCGCTTGGGCCGGACAAACTCAGCAACTCCGAACTGCTGGCCATTCTTATTCACAACGGGACGCCTAAAAAATCGGCATTAGACTTAGCAAGGGAGGTACTGAAGCTCGGGCAGGATAGCCTGAACGAATTAGGAAGGCTGTCGTTAAAAGATTTGACGAAAGTGAAAGGCATCGGCGAAGCAAAAGCAGTAACGATTGCGGCCGCTTTGGAATTAGGCCGGCGCCGACAGGCGGGCGATATGCTGCAGAAAAACCTGGCGCGTAATTCAAAAGAAATTGCCGGTTTTTTACAGGAGAAACTCAAAGACCACAAACATGAAGTTTTCGCGGTTGTTTTTCTCAACCAGGCTTCCAAAATTTTGGCAATGGAAATCATCAGCGAAGGCGGCATTACCGGCACAGTAGCCGACCCAAGAATTATTTTAAAAAAAGCACTGGAAAAAGATGCCGTGAAACTTGTTCTTTGCCATAATCATCCTTCCGGAAGTTTAAAACCCAGCCAGGCAGATGAACTGCTTACCGAAAAAATTAAGAACGCCGCAGATTTCATGGATATTAAAGTACTCGACCATATTATTGTAAGCGACGAGGGATATTATAGCTTCGCTGATGAAGGATTGATGTAGTGCGTGGAAATTAAAGCGTTTAAATTTTCATTTCTGCATTACTAAATTATCTGGAAAATCTGCGCCTCTGCGGCATAACTGCTGCTATTTATTACAAACTCATGTAATTCTGAAAAATCAGCTATTAAAATTCATACGATAATCCCCCCTTACTTTTCCTTTCGAAATATCGCTGAGTTTTCCTTTCAGCAATTTGCGTTTTAAAGGCGGCAGGTGATCAATAAACAATTTTCCTTCAATGTGGTCATACTCATGCAAAATAACACGCGCAGTAATGCCGCTGAAGGTTTTGGTGTGTTGTTCAAAATTTTCGTCATCAAAAGTGATGGTAACAGTTTCTTCCCGTTTCACGTCTTCGCGAATTTTGGGGATGCTAAGGCAGCCCTCATTGTAAAACCAGGGTTCGCCATTTAATTCGTCAATATGGGCATTTATAAAAACCTGTTTGATGCCTTCATCACCGGGGTACAAATCTGTTTCGTCCTCTTCCTGGCTTTCAATAATCTGTAAACTGTCTACCACAAATAACCTGATGGGCTTGTTCACTTGTGGTGCCGCCAAACCTACGCCATGGCTGTTATACATCGTCTCCCACATATTATCAATAAGCGGACTCAGGCCGGGATAATCAACATCAATTTCATCCGCCACTTTTCTTAAAACCGGGTTACCGTATGCTACAATTGGTAAAATCATCTTTTAAAATTAGCTGCAAATTTACTGATTGAAAAGCGAAAGAGCAACAGAATAGCTATTGTTTTGCCAAATACTCCTGCAACATAATGGTGGCGGCTATTTCGTCAACCAGCGCTTTATTTCTGCGTTGCATTTTTTTTAAACCCATTTCAAGCATTGCATCTTTGGCCATTTTACTGGTGTAACGTTCGTCAACGGTTTCGAGCGGAATAGAAGGGAAATTTTTCTTTAAGTGTTCAATCGCTTTCTTTACGAGCGGCGTGGCGTGCGTGTCAGTATCATCCCAGTTTTTGGGCTCGCCAATTAAAATTTTATCAACTTCTTCTTTTGAAAAATAATCTTTTAAAAACGGGATGAGCTGTTTAGATTCAATGGTGGTAAGGCCTGTGGCAATAATTTGCAGCGGATCGGTAACGGCAATACCGGTACGTTTGAGGCCATAATCTATGCAAATGATGCGGGGCATTGAAAATGTAAAATATAGAATTTTAAATATTAAATGTAGAATGCAAACTACACAACCGGTAACCTGACACTTGCAACTGCAAGCTAATTCACAAACAAATCAGCAATTACAAACACCGCAAATACCACAGATGCAATACCGTTAGCCGTCATGAACGCAAGATTCACGCGCCGTAAATCATTTGGTTTTACAATGCTGTGCTGGTAGATGAGCATTCCGCAAAAAACTACCACACCCACCCAGTATAACCAACCAAAACCACCCAAAAAGCCTGCAATAATAACGCAGGCCGCACTCAGAAAATGCATCAACTCCGAAACCCGCAGGGCCTTGGCTTTGCCTAACCAAGAGGGCATCGAATACAAACCCTCGCCCTTATCAAATTCTTCATCCTGCAAAGAATAAATAATATCAAAACCGCTTACCCAAAATATTACAGCGAAGGAAAATAGTACCGGCAATATATCAAACCTGCCCGTAACGGCAAGGTAAGCACCTATTGGCGCCAGCGACAAGCCTAACCCCAAAACCAAATGACAAAGCGGCGTAAAGCGCTTAGTGAAACTATATCCTAAAATTACGGCCAACGCAACGGGTGACAGATAAAAACAAATTCTGTTGATAAAGAACGTACAGGCAATAAATAATAATGAATTAAGAATTGTAAAAAGTAACACACTATTGGCTTTCAGCAGGCCGGCAGGTATTTCTCTGATGGCAGTACGGGGATTTTTAGCGTCAAATGCCCTGTCTAAATAACGGTTGAAAGCCATGGCAGCACTGCGCGCGAAGATCATACAAAGAATAACGAGAATAAAAAGAATTGCATAGCGCCGTATGCTCAATGCTGAATGCTGGCTCACTCCCAAAAAAAACCCGATCATCGCAAAAGGCATTGCGAAAATCGTATGAGAGAATTTAATTAAGGAAAGATATTTTTTTGTCGCCGACATTCTTTTCAAATTTTAAACATTCAAATTTTTCAACTTTCGCCTCACCAGTTCCCAAAGTACTACACCCGCTGCTGTTGCAATGTTTAGCGAATGTTTCATACCCAATTGTGGAATTTCAATGCAGGCGTCACAATGTTCAATGGTAGATTGCTCCACTCCCACTACTTCATTGCCAAAAATCACCGCGATTTTCTCCTCGCCGTTCCAATTCAGTTCATTCAATTGTACACTATCTTCCACCTGCTCTACGGCCAACACTTTGTAACCTGAATGGCGCAGTTCTTCAATTGCTTCCTTCGCCGATGGAAAATGTTTCCAACTTACAGTGTCTTCGGCGCCCAAAGCGGTCTTTTTTATTTCTTTATGAGGAGGTTTGGCAGCGTATCCTGTAATGTAAATTGCTTCTACCAAAAAAGCATCACTTGTGCGAAAAACGCTGCCCACATTGTACGCACTGCGAATATTTTCCAGCACCACCACAACCGGCAGTTTCTCGCTTTGCCTGAATTCATCCACTGACATGCGGCCCAGTTCCTCCATGCTTAATTTTCGCATGGCGCAAATGTAAGGCGAATTGGGAGATGTTTGAACTGAGTTTTGAGTACTGTAACTACTAAACAAATTAGTACATTCGCGGCAAACAATTTCAATGGCACCGCTCGCAGAACGCATCAGGCCCAAAGCTTTGGATGAATTAGCAGGCCAGCAACACCTCGTTGGCAAAGGCAGCATCTTGCTCAATGCCATCGAAAGAGGAAAGATCAATTCGCTCATTCTTTGGGGGCCGCCGGGCACAGGCAAAACAACAATTGCAAACATTATAGCGCATACATTAGCGCTTCCCTTTTTTCAGTTGAGTGCGGTAAATGCCGGTGTAAAAGACGTGCGTGATGTGATTGAAAAAGCAAAGCACGTTCGGGATTGTATTTTATTTATTGATGAAATCCATCGCTTTAACAAAAGCCAGCAGGATGCCTTGCTGCACGCGGTTGAGAAAGGAACGATCACTTTAATTGGGGCGACTACCGAGAACCCGTCGTTTGAGGTGAACAGCGCCCTGTTAAGCCGTTGCCAGGTTTATGTGCTGAAACCCTTATCAGAAAAGGATTTGACCCAATTGCTACAAACCGCTTTAAGGAAAGATGAAGTGCTCTCAGGCAAAAATATTCATTTGAAAGAAACTGAAGCGCTTATACGAATTTCCGGCGGTGACGCAAGAAAAATACTGAACCTGCTTGAGATTGTTAGCGGCACGTTGCTGGAGGATTCAAAAAATAAAGAAGCGGTTATTACCGATGAAGCCGTGATGAGGATCGCGCAGCAAAAAATTGCTTTGTATGATAAAAGCGGCGAGCAGCATTACGACATCATTTCGGCATTTATCAAAAGCATGCGGGGCAGCGACCCTAACGCCACTGTTTATTGGCTGGCGCGAATGATTGAAGGTGGTGAAGACGTAAAATTCATCGCGCGGCGCATGATTATTTTTGCCAGTGAAGATATTGGCAACGCTAATCCTAACGCCCTTTTGCTGGCTAACAGTACATTTCAGGCCGTAAATATTATCGGCTACCCGGAAGCAAGGATTATTTTATCGCAATGTGCAATTTACCTGGCTTCGTCGCCTAAAAGCAATGCTTCCTACATGGCCATTGGCAACGCGTTGGCCGCGGTTCAGCAGCATGGCGATTTGCCGGTGCCGCTTCACATTCGCAACGCCCCCACCAAACTCATGAAAAACCTCAACTACGGAAAAGGTTATCAATATGCCCACAGTTTCGAAAATAATTTTTCAGAGCAGGAATATTTGCCTGAAAATATTTCGGGTACCAAATTTTATGACCCGGGCAATAACGCGCGCGAAAACGAACTGCGTAATTACCTTAAAAAATTGTGGAAGGATAAATACGGCTATTAGCTACCGATTATGGAATAAAGAGTTGCAGTTGTGAAAACTGCATTCGCATTGCGCTTCGGCATTTGTATAAATTTTCAAAAACTTTGTGTAAAAGATTCTCCTGGCGCATCATTAGCAAAACAATGCGCCTTGCAGCTTGTTTAACTATTAGTAACTTTAATACACCCGTAATGAAAAATCTATCATACATCCGGAAGTATTTATTCTTGGTGCTTTTGTCAGGCTCCTTTGTTGCCAATGCACAAAACTTTGAGCAACCACTGATAAAATGGCAGCAGGCAAACCCGGTTCAAAAACTTTACCTGCACCTGGATCGGGAAAATTATTTTTCGGGCCAAACCATCTGGTTCAAGTCCTATTTTATTTCAGATTTTCTGCCGTCGGCCGCTAATTCAACTTTGTTTGTGGAACTTTTGAATGACCAATCGAATGCCATCGTAAAAAAAGTACTGCCTGTTTTTGGCGCTTTGTCGAGCGGGCAAATCCTTATCCCTGACACATTAAGTACCGGATCCTATCAGCTTCGAGCCTATTCACCTTTGATGCTTAATCACGATAAAGATTATTTGTACAGCAGAAGAATTAATATTTATGGGAGAGATAAAAAATCTCCAAACGCCGCTGCAACCGAAAAAAACACAACGATTCAGTTTTTTCCCGAAGGCGGTAATTTGGTAATTGGCGCGGTCAACAATATCGCATTCAGGGCAAGTGACGAAGACGGTTTGCCGTTTACCGTAAAAGGTATTATTAAAGATGAGGCGGGAACTGAAACGCCAAACTTTACAACCCTCCACTATGGAATGGGCAGTTTTAGATTTACTCCGCTGGCCGGTAAAAAATATTTTGCCGAACTCGTAAACCAAGCAGGTAAAAAGTATAACCTGCCACAGCCAACTGCCAATGGTATTGCATTGCAACTGTCTTCTGTTTCAAACGGCATCGGCATTTCAATTCAAAACCCCGGCGGGCCAGAGGCGCTCGCACCTGCCTACATGATAGGGCAAATGCAGCACCTGATAGTGTTCAAACATAATTTCAATCAAAGTAAAAATAATATCAACGCCCAAATCCCAACCGCCCAATTACATTCGGGCGTTTTGCAGATTACAGTTTTTAATAAGGATGGTATTCCGCTTGCGGAAAGGCTGGCGTTTGTTGACAATAAAGAATATATTTTACCGGCTTCGTTTATAACAACCCAATTCAACAATTCTAAAAGAAAGCTGAACGACTATGCGATCCAATTGAGCGACTCTGTGACCGGTAATTTCTCTGTATCTGTTACTGATGCTGATTACAACCCATCGGGCTTCCGTTCACAAAATATCATTTCAACATTTTTACTCACATCCGACATTCCGGGTTACGTGCATAACCCTGCCTGGTATTTCAGCGATACAGAAAATACCAAACAAGCCCTTGACCTCGTGATGATGACAAACGGTTGGCGGCGTTTTAAATGGAGCGATGTGGCAAACAATACCCTGCCAGCGCCGCAACACAAAGACCAGGGTTATATTTCTCTTTCGGGCAGAGCGAAAATGCGGGGTTCAAATAAATCTTTCGCCGATCGTGAACTGATGGTTTGGACAGCAACTTCTGATTCTGCCCAAAACCTTCAATTAGTTAAAACAGATGCGCAAGGCCGTTTTAAAATGGATTCGATGATATTTTTTGACAAGGCTAAAGTTTTATTTACTGATGTGATGGGCAAAAAAAGTAAGTTCATTACGGTTGAACTTGATACTGATTCATTGTATCGAACCTATGCACTCCCCAACCTGCACATCCCTTATCAAAAATTTAAGAATACTACGGACAATCTTTCTCAAAAAATGAATGCTGCATTCTTTGATTATGGCCGCGGTGAAGGCCTGATGCTTGATAATGTAATTGTTCAGGGCAATAAAACACGGCTGGAACAACTGGAAGAGATTTACATGAGCGGCCTTTTTGCCGGTGGCATCAACGCGCGAACTTATGACCTCACACGCGAGTTTATCCCGCAATGGAATCTTTTCGAATATTTGCAGGGAAGGGTTCCGGGGTTGTGGATTGAAAGGGGCACCGGATTTGATAACTACCGATTGTACTATCGCCAGGCAGGCGCCCGCAGGCAAATGCAAGTGTATTTAGATGAAATGCTGGTGGATCCATCTTTCATTTCGACGATCCCAACAAGCGATATTGCATTGGTAAAAATATTCCCAACATTTGTTGGCGCTCCGGGAGGAGGAGCTAATGGTGTGATTGCCGTTTACACAAAACGAGGGAACGAGCTGAATGAACACATCGAAACTACCGGAGATATTGTGGATTATGACGGTTACAGCATTATTAAGGAATTTTACGCACCGGACTATTCAAACCCCGCAAGAGGAAGATACACCGATTATCGCCTGACTTTAGATTGGAAGCCTGAAATTTATGTATCAGGCTACAATCAAAAAATACCCCTTAAATTTTACAATAATGACCGCACTAAACGCTTTAAAGTGGTGGCTGAAGGAATAACCAGCGACGGAAGATTATTGATGATGGAAAAAATTGTGGAGCCACGCAATTAAATCGGGTAACAAACTTCTAAGTTTTATATTTGTTTGAACAGTTACATAAATAATGAATCATGGTTCAGACAATTTCCAATATCACATCCTTTCTTGAAACCATTGCCCCGCCCGCATTACAGGAGAGTTACGACAATGCGGGATTGATCACAGGGCAAAACAATTGGGAATGCTCCGGCGTCATTTGTTGCCTTGATGCGATTGAGGCGGTAATTGATGAAGCGATTGAAAAGAATTACAATCTGATTGTGGCTCATCACCCAATTATTTTTTCGGGGTTAAAAAAAATAAACGGGAAAAATTATGTGGAGCGCACAATCATCAAAGCGATCAAAAACGATATTGCTATTTACGCCATCCACACAAACCTCGATAACGTAATTGAAGGTGTAAACGGCATGATCGCAAAGAAACTCGGGCTACAAAACACGTCAATTCTTTCAACAAAAACCAATCAATTAAAAAAATTGTACTTTTTCGTACCGCCTGAAAACGCGCAACAAGTTATGGCCGCCTTATTTGAAACGGGCGGTGGAAACATTGGTAATTACAGCGAGTGCAGTTTTTCGGTAAACGGAAAAGGAACGTTTAGACCCAATGAATATGCAAATCCCTTCGTTGGCAAACCAGGCAAGCGCGAAGAGGCCGAAGAATTAAAAATTGAAGTTTTGTTTCCCTCGTGGCTCGAAGGAAGAATGATCGCAACATTGAAGGCAAATCACCCCTATGAGGAGGTGGCTTACGAGGTGATTTCAATAAACAATCATCATCAACACATCGGATCAGGTATTAGCGGCGAATTACCCGAAGCAATAAATGGGAAGGATTTCCTGCAAAGACTCAAGGAGATTTTCGGCCTGAAAATGTTAAAACACACCGCAGTAACGGGAAAACCGGTCAAAAAGGTATCAGTTTGCGGTGGCGCAGGCAGTTTTCTTCTAAATGCCGCAATCAATTCGGAATCAGATGTTTATATTACTTCTGACTTGAAGTATCACGAATTTTTTGACGCCGATAACCGGATATTGTTAACAGACATCGGCCATTATGAAAGCGAGCATTTTACCATAGAACTCCTAGCTACGCTTTTAGAGCAAAAATTCCCTAACTTTGCCGTCCTTAAAACAGGGGTAAATACCAATCCTGTACATTATTTTTAGGTTACAAATTGTAAAATTATATGCCACAATTAAAAGAGTTCTCAATTGAAGAAAGGCTGAGTTCACTCATCAACCTGCAAAAAATCGACAGTAAATTAGACGAGATAAAAATTCTGAAAGGCGAACTTCCGATGGAAGTGGCTGACCTCGAAGATGAAATTACCGGCCTGCACGCAAGGCAAACCCGTATTGAAGAGGAGATAAATGGCGTTACCGAGTTTATTGACGGTCGTAAAGACGCTATTAAAGAAGCTGAAGCGCTCATTAAAAAATACGAGAAAGACAGCGAAAATGTAAAAAATAACCGTGAGTTTGAGGCGATCAACAAAGAAATTGAAATGCAGCAACTTGAAATTAAGTTAGCTGAAAAACACATCAAAGACGCCAACGAAGAAACTGCTGATAAAGTAGTGCTGCTTGAAAAAGCGAAGAAAAACATCAGCACCAAGGAAGGTTCGCTTGAAATAAAAAAAGCAGAACTTGAAAAAATTATCGCTGCAAACGAAAAAGAAGAAAAACATTTCAACAAACTTTCAGAAGAAGCTAAAGAACAGGTTGACCCCCGCCTTTTAGGAGCTTACGACAAAATCCGTGGCAACTTCCGCAACGGGTTGGCTGTGGTACCGGTGGTTCGTGATGCTTGTGGCGGATGCTTTTACGCTATTCCTCCACAAAAACAAAGCGAGATCAAACAACACAAAAAAATTATCGCCTGCGAAAACTGTGGCCGCATTTTGGTTGATGAAGAACTGCACAACAACGTAGAGTTAAAATAAACTATTTTTCTTTTTTTTATTTTCCCCTGTCTGCAAAGGCAGGGGTTTTTATTTAACAGTGTTAATCGGGATTTTTCAAACCACAACGCCGGGTGAAAGGATTGAAACCCTCAGTCATCCTTAGCCCGGCATTTGAAATCCCCGAACCATATTTCTGCATTTTCCTCCCTAAATTTGCCCCGTGCTGCAAAGGCTTTATATAAACAATTACGCCATCATCAACGAACTGGAAATTAATTTTTCCAAAGGGATGAACATCATTACCGGTGAAACCGGCGCTGGCAAATCTATTATAATTGGCGCGCTGAACCTGATCCTTGGTGAAAGAGCCGACAGCACCGCGCTGGTGAACAAAGAAAAAAAATGTGTGATTGAAGGTGTGTTTGCAGGAGAAAAAGAAAATGTAAATTCTTTTTTGGCTAACAACGATCTGGACGCGGCCAACGAAATAACCGTGCGGCGAGAAATCGCCGTAAATGGTAAGAGCCGGGCATTTATCAACGACACACCGGTAAACCTCACGCAACTACAGGAACTTAGCAGCCTGCTGGTTGACCTGCATCAGCAATTTGATACACTTGCTGTTGGTGATAACAACTTTCAGATAAATGTTCTGGATGCATTAGCAGGCAATCGCAATGCCATGATTGAATACAGAAATTTGTATAACGATTGGCAAATTTGCAGCCGCAAACTGTTTGAACTGAAACAACAACAATTACAGTTTGAAAAAGAAAGCGATTATAACCGTTTTCAATTTAATGAGTTGAATGATGCCAGTTTCAGGGAAAATGAAATTGAGGAAATAGATGCCGAACTAAAAACACTGACCCATGCCGAAGGCATTAAAGAAGCGCTGGGACGGGCTTACAGCGAATTGAGCGAAAGCGAGCAACCGGTAGTGCAGCAATTGAAAAGCCTCGTCAACCAGTTAAACAATTACAGTAACTATCATAAAGACCTGCCCCAGATAATTGAAAGATTGCAAAGTACTCAGATTGAACTCCACGACATTTCTAACGAACTCGAAACACTCGACAACCACATCAATTATGACGCTGAAAAAATAGAACAGCTTAATGAAAGGCTGTCGTTGGGTTACCGGTTGCAGAAAAAACATGGCGTACAAACCACGAATGAGCTGATTGAAATTCAGCAACAGCTTGAAGAAAAATTGCAGGCTGTTTTACACATCAACGATGACATCGCTAAACTTGAAAAAGAAACCGAATCATTTTTCGGGCAACTAAACGATAGGGCCGGAAATATTTCGCAGGCGCGCAAAAAACAGGTAAAACCTCTTGAAGAAAAGGTAAACAAATTACTGGCGCAGGTTGGTATGCCCAACGCATCACTAAAAGTTTCTGTTCAAAATAAAGAACCGGGTATCACCGGTAAAGATGCAATCGAATTTTTGTTTGACGCTAACAAAAGTGGCCAGTTTAAACCCGTAAGCAAAGTGGCAAGTGGTGGCGAACTCAGCCGCCTGATGCTTTGCATTAAAAGTCTGGTTGCTCAAAGCATGGATATGCCCACGCTTATTTTTGATGAAATTGATTCGGGCATTTCCGGCGAAGCCGCAAAACAGGTAGGCATCATCATGAAAGAACTCGCCACGAGCCGCCAGATGATCTGCATTACACACCAGCCACAAATTGCAGGAAAGGCCGATGCGCATTTCTTTGTGTACAAAGAGTTGTCTGGCAACACCGTTACAACCAATATTCGCGAACTCAACAACGACGAGCGTATTACAACCATTGCCAAAATGCTGAGCGGTGAAAAACCCACGGCGGCGGCAATGGAAAACGCCAGGGAAATGGTACAGAACTGATCTGGTTAATAAAAAACTAACTTTCAACCAATCCATTCATTCTATAATCTATTATCCTAAATTGCGTCATGCATTTCTGGCTGCAATTTATTATTACCATTGGTATTTTTGCATTGATGCTGATAGGAGGATTTTACACATATAAATACCTCAACAATAAACTCACCTCAAGCAACACATGGGGCGGCATCATTGGCTACTCCATTGCCCTGTTGGCCGCGCTTGCTGCAATTTATGGTGGTGGATTTTTATTGATGGGGCTGATCTATAAATATCTTACAACCTGAAAAATCGTAAATAATAAATATTTACATATTTTTACCCCTAATAAAAATTTGTACATGGCAAACAATCTACTACAGGGAAAGAAAGGAATTATTTTCGGCGCGCTCAATGAACAATCCATTGCATGGAAAGTGGCTAAACAATGTTATGAAGAAGGTGCGCAAATTGTGTTATCAAATGCACCGGTCGCGCTAAGAATGGGTGAAATTAATAACCTCGCGGTAGCCTGTGGCAACGCCCCGGTAATTGGTGCTGACGTTACAAATATGGACGACCTCAAAAATCTTTTTGAAAAAACCCTTGAACATTTTGGTGGCGGCATCGACTTTATACTACATTCCGTCGGCATGAGTGTGAATGTACGTAAGGGCCTTGACTATTACGACATCAACTATCAAAACAATCAAAAAACATTTGACATTTCATCAATCAGCCTTCACAAAATTTTAAAAACGGCCTGGGATTTGGATGCCCTTAACGAGTGGGGAAGCGTAGTGGCGCTCACTTATATCGCAGCACAAAGAGTTTTTCCTGATTATAACGAAATGGCTGATGCCAAGGCTTTGCTTGAAAGTATTACAAGAAACTTTGGGTATTATTATGGTAACAAAAAGAAGGTTCGCATCAACACAGTTTCGCAGTCGCCCGTTAAAACCACGGCAGGCGGTGGCGTGAAGGGGTTCGATGGTTTTATGGAGTACGCTGCAAAAATGAGCCCGCTTGGCAATGCCACTTCTGATGCCTGCGCCAATTATGTTGTGTCCCTTTTCAGCGACCTTTCAAAATTTGTAACCATGCAAAACCTTTTTCACGATGGCGGCTTCAGCTTCACCGGTGTAACGCCCGAAGTAATTCAAAGTATGTATCCCCCAGAAAAATAATTTGGTTACCAGCAGAAGAACAAATGGCATCCCGGTTGTGTCACTCACTTCTACTGTTGAATATAACTCAACAAAAAATCCTGCAACAACCGCAGGATTTTTTTATTATAATGAAGTTGTTTAAACTAATTTAAAAGTAAGAAGAGTCCCAAAGATTAAG
>ERZ778022.2948-NODE-2948-length-16705-cov-4.314895_pt1 | contig 16705 bp, 14 predicted proteins | sample MGYA00375752_ERZ778022 | MGnify/ENA primary metagenome ERZ778022 (study PRJEB29350, sample SAMN05389826) | bioreactor metagenome | isolation source: Thiocyanate bioreactor | place: South Africa: University of Cape Town | collected 2014-04-04 ... | reverse complement strand
GCGAGATCGGGGTCTGGCTCGTCTCGCGAGACGGGAAGGTCCTCGTTCGCTTCGCCGAGCCGACCCACCACATCGTCATTTCCGGTCACGGAGATCGTGCCATCCTCGTCGCGCCGCGCGGAGACGTGCACCGCGTCGCACGGCTCGATCTGCTGACGAGGCGCGTACGCTCGTGGTGTGACGCACGCTTCGATGTCTTCGCGCCCGACTTCGACGGAGCGACATGGTACGTGGGACGCGGCGGGGCGGTCTTCGCCATTGACGCGCTATCCGAACGTTGGGAACGAGCGTGGGCGCTCGAAACGCTCGATGGCCAATCGCACGCGCAAGTGAGATCCATCCAGCGAAGCGCCCTGAGCGTCCACGCACTGCACGTGCATGAAGGCGAGCAGGGCGGCGCGAGCGAGATCTGGTCACTCGAGCTGCCCGGTCACACGCTCAGGCGTAGAGAGGCGTTCGACGGGCGTGCCGGAACGGTCGCAGCTCGTAGTGCGAACATCCACCTTCCACAGATCTCGGCGACTGGTCGTCTCGCTGCGTGGCTGACGCAGTTGGACGGGCCCGCGTTCGTCGGCTGCACGTACGACCGCGTTGCCTGGAACGAGCTCTCCAGGAAGTTCGAAGGGACACCCCACACGCCGAGTCTCTCCGACGAGTGGATCGCGTTCTCGACAACCAGTCCGGACGGCTTGACGGTGCACCTGTGCGAGGCAACCCCTCTGCGGGAATGCGCGACGGTTCGACTCGACGCGCCGAGCCCCGCGCAGGAGGGACCTCGCGGACGAGACGAGGAACGCTTCGTTCGCTTCCAGGGCGACCGTGCTTTGATCTTCGATCGTCACGGACGGGTCCTCGTCTTCTCGTTGAAGAGCGGGCGTGTGCTTCGCGAGCATCGCATCTCCTGACGAGCCGGAGGAACGGTCAACGCGTGCCGGTGGAGCGCGAACTGGCGCGCCGGCGGGAGCACGAACGCGGCCTCGTCGAGTGCGCGGGTGGCCCATGCGTCGACCGACACGTCGCTCACGACGCGCGTCCAGATCGCGGTGCCGCCGCTCCGGAGCTCGAACGAGAGAGCGAGTGCCTGCATGCGGTCTTCGGTGACTGCGGGGCGCGCGGGACGCTCGAGTACCTCCTCCCGGTGAGCTCCCGCTGAGGCGGGCGCAACCGTCAGCGACTCGCGCGAAGGCTCTCCCGGCGATCTCGCAACTACTTGCCCGTGCAGGACATCGAGCAACGCAGGTGCGAGCTCGTGCTGCTCGTGTCGGACGAGTCGCAGCTGCACGAGATCTGACAGCAGCGCTCGCCGTAGCAGTCGTCGTGGCAGGTGGAGATTCCCGCGCAGACGGCGTTCGGGACGCAGAGCGAATCACCACCGCCCCCGGAGGAGGGCGTCGGCGATCCGGTCGTGCCGGACGAAGAGCTCGTGCCGCTCGAGGAGCTCGTGCCGCTAGAGGAGCTCGAGGAGCCTGCGCCGCTCGACGAACCGCTCGTCGTGCCTCCGCCCACGGCGCTCGCGCCGCGCGCCGAGCTTGCAGGACACTGCGACGAGGATCGGTCGTCGTCGTACCCGTCCTCGAGGGTGCATGCAGCCGCCGCAAGGACGATGGCGAGGATGGCGAGCGAGGGATTGCCACGCGCGATGCGAGAACCTTCGATCATGTTCGGACCTCCCAAGAAAGCGGGGGGCCTGACGCAACGTCGGTGCCGAGCGGGAGATCGCGTGGAATCAGGCGAGCACGAGCGCGGAGGCATGGTGACGGCGTCGCGGGTGTGGTCGATGCGTCACAGCACAGGAATCACAGGTCGGCACTCGGAGCATGAAGGCCGCGGCGCCGTCGGCCGCCAGCTCCGTCCATCCAGGACTGGCCGGGTTCGGCGCATACCCGCGCTTGGGCTGGCTGCCGTGAGCGTCGACATGAATCACGGACGAGCTGAGTCAGGGGAAGGCTTCTGAAGGCTCGCACCGCCCGCGCTCGAGGCTGAGCGATCCGCGCGGAGCCCGGCATCGCGTTCGAGGGGCAGGACGCGTAACATCTCGTAGCCGTGCAGCAGCCGTGCAATCTCACCATGCGCCTCCGTGCGCTTTGTGCAGAGGTTGGCTTCGACCTCGACGACGTGCGGCCGTCGCTCATCGATCGATTGCGACTCCTGGACGAATACAGCGCGACGGTCGACGACGCGGAGCGCATGGTGACCAACGCTCGCGCGATCTTTCGGTACTACTCGGAGCATCGGCCGGCCGAAGCTTTCAGCGAGAGCGAGCAACGCATCGTCTCGCTCGGCTGCCTGCTCTCCGACGTCGGCAAGAGCGGCCCCGCCGGCGCGAGCGCCGAGGATCAGCGGCTGATCGTCGAGATGTTCGCCGTCGAGGACGTGCCCGACAACGCGATGCCGGTCCGACGCTTCATTCGCACCTATTTTCCGGACGACGCCGAGGCTCGCATCACCCGCTTCTGCTCACTCGGTCTGGATCCAGCGATGTCGATCCGGGAATTCTGGAACCTCCACAGCGGCTGGACGCTCTCGATCACCAACGCGTCCGGCGTGCCGTCGGAGGTCGTCGCCGCCGCTGCCTCGCACCACCTGCTCGACGGCGTCAACCCCGAGTCCATCGTGCGCGAGGATGGACGCTTCTCCCGCGACTTCGGCGACAACAAGAGGTTCGACCGCGCCGAGAAGCTCGTGATCCTCCTCGACAAGTACGACGCCGTTCGTCGCCGCGGACAACGCACGCACGATGACGCGATCGCTTGGCTTCGGGCTCGGCTCGACGGCCAGCCGCATGTCGACGCCGAGGCCGAGGAGTTGCTCACCGTCGTCGACGAGGTCCTCGGCGTGGGACCAACATCATCCTCGTGAGTGCTAGAGTGTGTTGGTTCGTTCCGCCCCTTCGCTTGCCATGGGGTGGGAACCAACCGGTCGAGTTCAAGGTGTCCGCGTACTAGCCGAGCGTCGTCCACGGTCTGACCGCTCGCTCGTGCCGTGCTGGCGACCGTCACGTTGCAGTGCGGACAGCACACCTCGATAATGGCGAGCGATGATCCCGCACGGGCCGGCAAAGCCCGGAAGACGCCGAGCACGATGGACCGCGAGCTCGACTGCACTCGCGCTCGCGCTCGCGCTCGGCGCGCGCGGTCGCCCCGCGTTCGCTGCACCTGGCGCTCCCACCCCCGGAGACCACGGGCTCGAGCTCTCGTGGGAAGCTCCCCGCGGGTGTGGGGACGCAGAGAGCCTTCGACGGGACGTCGACCTCATCGTCGGAAAGAGCGGAGAGGTGCAGCGCAACGTGCGGGCGCACGGCGAAGTGAGACGGACCGCCGGCGTCTGGTCCGTCGAGCTCATCCTGGTGACCGACGCGGGGAGCTCGACCCGCACGCTGACGGCACCATCGTGCCGTGCCCTCGCACGCGCTTCCGCCGTCGTGATCGCCTTCACGATGACGGAGCACGAACCGCGACCCGGTATCGAGCCTCCCGCCGACGTAGACGAGCTGCACGCCGATGGGGTGGGCCCTGTCGAACCACCGCCACCTGTAGCGACGCCCCGTCGGCAGCCGAAGGAACAACCACCGCTCGCGCCGAAGACGGCTTCTCCACCATCGCCGCGGGGCGGGCCGACCGTTGGTGTCTTCGCGCGCGCCGACGTCGGAACGCTTCCCAGCGTTGCCCTGGGGCCAGGAGCGCTCGTCGGCTGGTACGCACGGCCGATCCTCCTCGAGGCGACGTTCGGATGGCTGGTCGGGCAAGACGGCGAGATTCGGCCTCCGCCCGGACGGCGCGCCACAATCTCGCACGCGGAGTACTCGGCCTTCTTCGTCAGGACCGCGGTCTGCCCCGCGGATCCAGGCTTGTCGCTCCTGGGGCGGCGGCTCCGCCTCTTTGCATGCGCCGGGTTCGGCGCACTGCAAACGCGCGTGACCGCCCACCCGGCCCTCCCGGACCAAGCAGGAGGACGACGGGCAAGCACCGAAGCGGGCACCACGACCGAAGGATGGTCGGGGAGCGTCTTTCTCGGCCCCCGCTTGAGATTGACGGAAGGGTGGTTCGCGATGAGTGCATCGCTGGACGTCGCGCTACCCTTTCGGCGACAAGAGTTCGTGCTCATCGACCGCTCCGGCGGCGCCGCGTCCGTCCATCGGTCCGCGGCCGCGCTCGTCGGGATCTCGTTTGCGGTAGAGCTATCTTTTTTTCAGTAGTTCCCGCTCGTGCTGGTCATTGTCGTGCGTGCAGAAGCTGTTCGGTCACGTGATGGCGCCCGCGGGTCCTCCGACCCTCGTGGAGGACGGCACATCGTACCGACGTCCCTCTGCCAGTGAAGCGGCGTTGCCTACCGTTTCCTTCGACGAATTCTATCGAAAGACCTGGCGCTTCGTCCTGCGCTGCCTCGGTCGTCTCGGCGTGCCTCCATCGGCGCTCGACGATGTCTTTCAGGAAGTCTTCCTCGTCGTCCATCGACGTTTGCCGGACTACCAACCACCGCTCGAAAACGAGGAACAGGCGGAGCGCGTCTGGGTGTTCCAGATTCTACGCTTCGTCCTCCGTTCCCATCGGCGGCAGCACTTCCGCAAGGAAGCGGTATTTCGATCCGATTCCACCGATCTCGAATCGGTAGCTGCCGCGACCGACACTCCGCACGTCATCGCCGAGCGTTCGGAGCGCGTGCGGCTCCTCTATGAGCTACTGGCGACCCTCGACGACGGCAAGCGCGAGCTCTTCGTTCTCGTCGAGCTCGAGGGACTCTCCGTGCGAGACGCGGCGTCCGCACTGGGCTTGAACGAACGCACCGCCTACTCGCGCCACAACGCTGCTCGCGCGGAGTTCAACAAGGCGTTCGAACGCAGTCGCGTACGCGACGAATGGAGACTCAAGTGAGCTCGTCGAAAGAGACTGACGCATTCCTGCGGGAAGCACGGACGTGGGACGAACCTCCGGACGAGAGAGGGTCGGAGCTTCGGGAGCTCGTCGACCGCCGAATCGCCGCCGCCTCGACCAGCACGGCGAAGTCGGCCACGGCGTCGACCTTCGGACTTCGCGTCGCGGCCGGTGTCGGCCTGGCCTGCGTTGCCTTCGTCGTGGTGGCGCTTCGCGGAAGCACCCCGACTGCTCCCGCCGTCAGTGACGCGTCCCCGTCGATCGCGGCCGGTCCGACCGCACCGCTCACGAATGCGCGAGCGGCGCAGGCGATCCAAGAGCCCGAGCTGCAGATCGAGCAATCGGAAAGGCCGATCGACGTCCGCAACCTCCCCAACGCGCCGCGGGCGACGACCTCCGGCACCACCTTCAAGCGGGCCGAAGCCATCGACGGATCGCTCGAGATCGAGGCGAGGATCCTGCGCGAGGCCCGCGCCGCTCGCCTTGCCGGGGAGGCCGCTCGATCCCTCTCGCTCGTGACCGAGCACGCGACGCGCTTCCCGAACGGAGCGCTCGCTCCGGAACGCGACGCGGAACGAATCAGCGCCCTTTGCGCGCTTGGCCGTCGCGAACAAGCGCAGAAACACATCGCCGACTTCGAGCTTCGTTGGACGTCATCCCCTCTCCTCGAACGAGTCCGAGCCTCTTGCCGAGGTACCCCGTGAAACGAGTCTCTCTTGGCGCGCTCACGACAGCGCTGTCGATCTCGGTCACCGCAGTCGTCGCATGCACCACGACCTCCCGCCCCATCGGTGAGCTCGAGGCAGCGGAATCGCCCTCGTTCACGCCGACAGCTGACGGCGGCGACGTTTCGGAGGCCGGACTCACGGAGTATTGCCCGACGAACAATTGCCCCCCGGGGTGGACGACGTGTCCGACCTCGCGCTTCCCCTGCGACGTCAACCTGCTTGCCGATCCGAGCAACTGCGGGGCGTGTGGCAATGCGTGTTCGGAATCGACCCACCGCGAGAGCTTCTCGTGCGTCGAAGGGGCCTGCGTCATGAAGTGCAACGAGGGCATGGGGGCCTTCGACTGTGACGGTCAGCTCGAGAACGGCTGCGAGACGATGCAGCCCAACAACGCGCATTGCGGCGCGTGTGGGAACGGATGCCCAGCGGACATGCCCTGCTCGTACCAGACAGTATTTGGCAGCCAGGTTGCGTGTGGCTGTCCGGCGGGCCAGATCGACTGCTTCTTTGGATGCAGCGATCTCTCTGCCGACGATTCCAACTGCGGGGGTTGCTGGAACTGGTGCGATCCGACCGGGGGTGCCGGAGCACCGCAGTATTCGAACATGTATTACGGGTGCCTCGACAACACTTGCGGCAACCTGAAGTGCGAGCCCAACTTTCGCAATTGCGATTCGATCCTCGAGAACGGCTGCGAGACGTCGCTCGTATCGGATGACAACTGCGGTGCTTGCGGCAACGTGTGTCCCGCAGGTCAGCACTGCTATCTCAATGCCGACAAGCAACGAGTGCCCGAATGCATGTGCGACGGCGACTTGACGCTCTGTGATGTCGCCGGGTCCGAGACCGTAAGATACTGCGCCGACCTCAGGAGCGACGACTTCAACTGCGGTGCTTGCGGCGTGAGCTGCGCGCCGCTCGGCCACCCGCCTGGAGCTCGCCGCAGATGTGATTTCGGCGCGTGCGTGACCCGGTGCATGGACGGCTACGCCGACTGCAACGGCAACGAAGCCGACGGGTGCGAGACCGATACGACGAGCGATCCGCGAAACTGCGGTGGGTGCGGAATCGTCTGCGACGCCATCGCCGGGCAGGCGTGCGTCGCTGGGATGTGCGTGGTCGCGCCTTGCGACCAAATCGATGCGGGGGAGCTGACACGATGAACGCGCGTCGAACGGTCATCGTCGCCGGCGTGGGTGTCTCGTTCGTCACGGCGAGCCTCCTGCTCACGGCCTGTGCGTCGGACGAGAAGAACGCCGACATCGAGCCCGACGATACGGAGATCGTGCTCCCCACGGCCGACGCGGCGGCCTCGGACGTCGTCGACGGCGGTGGTTCGTGCACCACCGCCGACTGCGAATTCTTCCCGGACACGTGTGGTCCCGACGTCCTCTGTCTGAGCGGCTTGTTCGATCCCGTCGACCCGACCGTGGGGCCCGACTGGCGAACGCGCATCACCTCGATCCGCGGGCGCTCGGCGACGGACGCGTGGCTCGTCGGCACGGTGGGGATGGGCGCCCACTTCGACGGTACATCGTGGACGACGTTCGATCTCGGCACCATCGAAAGCCAGCGCTTCTTCTGGCTCGCTGACGCTGGTGAGGTCTCGTTCGGCACGCTCGACCGGATCTACTCGCGTGGGCTCGGGTCCGGAGACGCGGGGGTGTCTCCGCCTGGCTGGGCGCAGCGCCGTTCGATCTCTCCGCCTGCTGGCTACAGCTCGATCGTCACGGCCGCGTGGGCGATGCCGGGGGCAAACGTGCTCTGGCTCGCGACGGACGCCGATCTGTGGCGCCTCGAGAGCGACGGATCGACGTTCACCTCTCGGCCGGGGATCCCCGCGTCCGTCTGCAGAAGCGCGCCGTGCAAGTGGCTGAGGAGCCTCCATGGCACCTCTGCCGGAACGATCTGGGCGGTCGGTGACAACGGCGCGGCCGTCCGCATCACCGGTGCGGACGGAGCGGCACCGGAGCTTCACGTCACGAACCCGCTGACGTGGAAGAGGCTGAGCGGGGTCTGGGCGGTCTCGGACACCGAGGCATGGGCCGTCGGCGCTGCCGGGACGATCACCCACAACACCGGCGCACGATTCTCCTGGGAGGCCGTCTCGAACGTACCGACGGACGAGCACCTGAATGCCGTTACGGGTACGTCCTCGTCGGACATCTGGGTCGTCGGTAACGCGGGCGTCGTCCTTCACTACGACGGGACGGCGTGGTCGCGCGTGAAGATCGCGGGGCTCGGCTCGCGACGACCGGACCTTTACACGGTGTGGTCGCCCGGGCCCGGACGAGTCTGGATCGGAGGCCAAGGGGTGCTGCTCGCCCTCGGAGACGAACGATGAGACGCATACTCTTGCTCGCATGTGGCTCGCTTGCGCTCGCGGCGGTCGTTGCCTGCGCGACGTCGGACGAAGGCACCTCCTTCGAGCCGGCAATCGACGGAGGAGCCACTTCTGTTCCGGAGGCCGAATCTCCCTCGGAAGCGGACGCATCGGTCAAGGACGCAGGCGTCCGGCCGCTGTCGTCATGCAATGCCGTCGGCTGGTGTGCGACGACGCTTCCCGACTCCGATCTGGTGTTGAGGGACATCTGGCCATTCGAGGAGCGCGCCTTTGCGATCGCCGAGAGCGAAAGCCTCGGCACGAAGGTGCTCGAGTGGACGGAGTCGACGAAGTCGTGGGCGTACATCGACGACGACAGTCAAAACGCGTACGGCGCTGGTCACTACGCCGGCAAGGTCTGGGCGCCGAACGAGAACGAGGTCTACTACGCGACGGCGCCCGCGCTCATCTATCACGGCACGCGCGCGACCCCGTCGTCTCCCTTCTCATGGGAGTCGACCCGCCTCGAGTACGTTGGGCCCGACCACGGTCCCGACCGTGACCCCGGCTATGCTTGGCAGTTGAAGGACACGTCCGCCGCCCAAAACGGTTTACCCTACATCAAGCAACATGTTGCCGCGGTTGGCGTCTGGGGAACGTCCGCAGACGACGTTTACGCGTGGTACGCGAACAGGATCTTCCGCCGGATGCGCGTCGACGGTGGCTCGCCGGCGTGGGTACCCGAGCACGTCGAGGAGAACCCCTCTGCTCCGCATGAGTCCTTTTACATCTTCGGGGCCGCCGGCTCGAGCCGTGACGAGGTCTGGTTCGTCTCCTCTCACGGATTGTACAACGCTCAGAGCGGGTTTTATGGGTGCAGCACGCTGGTCCGTCGAACGCCGGATGGCTACCGACGGGTCGTAGACAGCTGCGGGGCGGAGGGGAGCCTCCGGGTCACCCAGGGATCGTCGGGCACAGCTTATTGGACGGAATTGGGCTGGCCGACGAGCGTTGATTCGCCTCGTCCGGGTACGGCGGTCATCGTCGTGAACAACAGAGCGTTCGTCTACGTGGACATGACCGGCGCGGGCAAGGCTCGCTTCAACCCCGTCAACGGTGCGGATCCTCCGGTGGTCGTGGGCAGGACGAAGCCAAACCTCCAGTCGGTCTGGATCAACGGTGACCGGGCGTGGTTCAGCGGCTGGGGACTCGTCATCGACGGCGAGAACAAGCCCGATGCGTGGGCCGAATCTTACGGCCTCCAGCCCCCGAAGGCGGCGCCTGACGGAGGCGCGACGTTTTCGATTTCCAGTACCGCGCTCGACGGAGCGCCCCTCGACAAACCGCTCTACCAGGTGCGCGGCACCTCCAACGACAACCTCTGGGCAGTCGGGTCCGGCTATGCACTTCACAAGAAGACTCCTTGATCCGCGTCGCCCTGGGTCGCTCGAGTCGAAGACCATCGATGTCAACGTGCTAAATGCACGGCGACTCGTCGTGCTCTCGCTCCTCGCGGCGGGAGCCTTGGGCATCGGCTGCTCGAGCAGCGATGATCCGGACGATCTCCGCGTCGACGACGCCGGAGTGGACGCGTCGACCACGACGGACGCGGCGGACGTCGAGGCGAGTAGCCCGCGCGACGCAGGGCTCGTCGACGCCGCGCCGCTCCATGTCGTCTGCACGTCGCAGCCGTGCGCGACCTCGCTCGTGACGACTCTCGGCAAGAGCGAGGACGATCGTAGCGAAGGCTTCTGCGTCCTGCTCGACGACGGCACAGTCGCGTGCTGGGGCGCCAACAGTGCCGGCCAGCTCGGGCGTGGTGAAGACGGAGGACGGGTCGACAGCGCGAACGCGGCGAAGGTCGTCGGGCTCTCGAACATCGTCTCGCTCGACCACACGTGTGCGGTCGACAACAGCGGTGGCGCGTGGTGCTGGGGAACGGGCCCGTTCCGTTGGTCCGACGCCGGCGTGGCGACGACGACCGAGACGACGCCGGTGAAGCTCGATCTTCCTTCCGCCACCCAGGTCGGGCTCGGCTATCGCACGGCGTGCGCGGGCGTCGGCGACGGCGTCTTGTGCTGGGGTAACAACACGAACGGGCAGATCGGACCACTCACCGAAACGTTCAGAGGGCCGCAGCACGTGTCCCTGCCGTCCGGGGCGGCGGTGCGAGCGATCGACGTCGGTAAAACGACCTTCGTCCTTCGCGAGGACGGCTCGCTCGTGACGTGGGGAGGTAACCCGGGAATCGGACGCGTCTCGCCGAGCTTCCCGGATCCGTACCCGCAGCTCGTCGCGCTCGAAGGGGTCACGACGGCGGATCTCGCGTACGACAACGCGTGCGTTACGGCGAACGGCAACGGCTACTGCTGGGGTGCACGCGTGGACGCGAAGAAGGGAAACGTCCTCGACCGTGCGCTCCCCGAGCCAGTGATCGCGCCGGAGCCGCTCGTCCAGATCGCCACGACGCAAACGTTCGTGATGCCGTCGGGAGTGATCCAGCCTTATCGATGGTGCGGGGTGGCGAGCACGGGCAATGTCTACTGCTGGGGATTGAACGAGAGCGGTCAGGCCGGCGACGGCACGGAAGACTACGTTCTTCGCGCAGCGAAGGTCGGGGGACTACCGGCGCCCGCTGCGCAGGTGAAGACGACGACGAGCACGACGTGTGCGCTCCTCACGACCGGCAAGGTCTACTGCTGGGGCGGCAACTACTACGGTCAGCTCGGTAACGGACAGAACCGGGGCAAGGTCTCGGATCCGACAGAGGTGGTGCTCCCATGAGCAAGCTTTTTGCCACGCCAGCGACCTTCTCGGTCATCGGGCTCGCGCTCTTCGCCGTGGCCGGTGCCTGCAGCGACGGTCGCGATGGCTTCGACGAGGGGCCGAGGGACTTCGAGCAACTGCCGAACGAAGACGCCGGAGAATGCGCGCTCCAATGCTCGCTCGACGGCCGCTCGGTCATCCGTTCCTGCAGCGGAGAGGTCGTCGAAACCTGTTCGCAGACGCGGGCGTGCGGTGGCGCGAGGTGTCAGGACCCGTGTACTGCTGCTGCTGCTGACCAAAGCTCGAACGGCTGTGAGTTTTACTTCCAGGCCCCGGCGGTCGCCGAGAGCTCTTGCTTTGCCACCTTCGTCGTCAACACGTCGACGCAACCTGTGGAGCTCTCGTTCGATCGCGAAGGAGAGGCGCTCGACATCTCGAAGGCGGTGTTCCGGACGAACCCGGGCGACGCCACGTTGCACGCGCATACGGGGCCCATCGCTCCTGGCGACAGCGTCGTGCTCTTCGTCGAGAGCCCCGCCCCCTCCGACGTCGAATCCGGATTCGGGAATAGCGTCGCCTGCCCGGAGGGCGTCGTTCCCGCGGCCCAAGGAGCGGCCCTGACCAGGACCGGATTCGGCAAGTCGTTCCGCCTGGGTACGAACGCGCCGGTGTCGCTCGTCGCGATGTACCCGTTCGGCGGCGCGGCCAGTCATGTCCCGACGACCACGCTCCTCATGCCCGTCGTTACCTGGGGCAAGGAACACGTGCTCGTCAACCCGTGGGAGGCCAGCATCGGGAGGCCGAGCACGCAGATCGTCGCGGCCGAGGACGGCACCGAGATCACGCTCGTTCCGAAGCTGGCGCTCCAGGACGGACAGGGTGTCAAGGGAACGCCCGCGAACGTCCCCATGACCTACCGCCTCGACAAGGGGCAGTTCCTCCAGGTCGTGCAAGGAGACGAGCTCTCCGGGAGCATCCTCACGTCAAACAAGCCAACGGCGACCTTCGGCGGCCACACGTGTGCGTACGTTCCGTCGAAGTCCGGCGCTTGCGACGTGCTCTGGCAGCAGATCCCGTCGTACGAACAATGGGGCTCGGAGTACGTCGCCGTCGCGTACCGCCAGCGCACCGCTTCGCCGGGCGAGACGATGCCCTATCGCATCGTCGCCGCTCGTGACGGGACGCGTCTCGACTACGATCCTCAGATCCCCGCGGGGGCGCCGACCCAGCTGAACGCCGGCGAGGTCGTGACGTTCCCGGTGGGCGTCAACGACACGTTCGTGGTTCGAACGCAGGACGTCGAGCACCCGATCTATCTCGCAGCTTACATGACGGGATACCAGGGCAACTACTACGGCTCGGGCGACATGGCGGGTCAGGGTGATCCGGAGTTCGTCAACGTCGTCCCCGCCGGTCAGTGGCTCAGCTCATATAGCTTCTACGCCGATCCGACCTACAAGGAGACGTCGCTCGTCGTCATCCGCGGAAAGCACTATGGCAAGTTCGAGGACGTGTGGCTGGAGTGCGCCGGCAATCTTGCGGACTTTCAGCCAATCGGTACGCGCGGTGAGTACGAATACGTCCGCGTAGATCTCTCGCGTGACGGTGGGCCGGGGCAATCGTTCGGCGACAAGACCTGTCGGACCGGCCTCCAGCGCATGAAGAGCACGGGCCCCTTCACGGCCACGCTCTGGGGCTGGGCCTTCGCCGCCAGCTACGCGTACCCGGGTGGAATGGCGACCCGGAAGCTGGTCACCACGCCGCTGCTCCCGGTGCGGTGAACATCCTCGAGCGGGTCGACGCTACGATGTTCAGCGTAACTCGCATCTAACGCGCGAAGGGCGCTCTCGCGCCGTCGGCATCGGCACGCCGCTCTTGCCTCGAGCTCCCGCGGCGTCAGCGGCTCGCGCCTCGCTTCGGCAGCACGCTCACCATCCGGCGAATCGCTTCTTTGGCCTCGCGCTCGTCGTGTTGCGCGAAGCCGACACGGAGAAACGACCGGCTCTTGCCGTCGAACGCGAACTGGCGCGCCGGCTGGAGGATGAGCGCAGCCTCGTCGAGGGCGCGGGTCGCCCACGCGTCGACCGGGACGTCGCTCGCGACGCGCGCCCAGATGGCGGTGCCGCCGGTCGGGAGCTCGAACGAGAGGATGCCGCCGAGGTGCGCCTCGAGGAGCGAGGCCAGGCGCGCGCGCCTCTCGGAGTAGATGCGCTTCGCGCGCCGGATGTGCCGCTGGAGCTCGCCCTCCTCGACCAGCTCGGCGATCGCCGTGGCGAGCAGGTGATCGCCCTGCCGATCGACGAGCCTGCGCGTCGCGGCGAGGCGCTCGATGACGGGGACGGGCGCGACGACGAAGCCGATGCGCATCCCGGGAGCGAGCACCTTCGAGAGCGTCCCGACGTAGACGACGACGCCGTGAACGTCCGCGCTCGCGAGCGGGAGGACCGGGCGGCCCTCGTAGTGGAACTCGTGATCGTAGTCGTCCTCGAGCACCCAGAAGCGCTTCTCGCGCGCGAGATCGAGGAGACGCAGGCGGCGCGCCGGAGCGAGCGTCACCGTGGTGGGGAACTGGTGGTGAGGCGTGACGTAGACGCCGCGGATCGGCTGCTCGGACGCGAGCCGCTCGAGCGCGCCGACGTCCATGCCGTGACCGTCCACCGGCACCGGCACCAGGGTCGCCCCGCTCGCGCGGAGCGCCTCCCATGCGGGTCGGTAACCGAGCGCCTCGACGGCGACGACGTCTCCCGGCGACAGGAGCGTGCGCGCGACGAGATCGACCCCCATCTGGCTGCCGCGAGCAACGAGCACGTGGTCCTCGCTTGCCGCGACTCCGCGCGTGGCGGCGACCATCTTGGCGACCGCTCGACGAAGCGCGAGCGGTCCTTCGGCGTCGCCGTACGAGAGCACCTCGATCGCGTTCCTGCGGAGGACGCGGCGTAGCGCGCGCGCGAGCTCACTGGTGGGTACGAGCCGCACGTCGGGGACGCCTCCGCCGAGGGTCATCACGGTGTCCTTCGCGATCGACGCCGCACGGCGGGGCGGGAGCGGCACGCGCATCCGCGCCTCCGCCGCGAGCGCCAACGGGCCCGCGCCGCGCTCACGAGCGACAGGACCGACGACGTCGTACCCCGGACGCGCCGCGATCTCGCGCGCAAGCGCCGCCTTCGCGGAGAACCGCCTCGGCTGCGCGTCGGGGATCTCGACCGCGACGAAGGTCCCCCTCGCCTTCTCGGACGCGATCCAGCCTTCCGCGAAGAGCTCGCGATACGCCGCGAGGACCGTGTTGCGATGGACGCCGAGCGAAGAAGCGAGCGTGCGGGTGCCGGGGAGCGCGTCGCCCGCGCGGAGCCGGCCGCGCCGGATGTCGTCCGTGATCGCCCGCGCGATCCGAACGAACGTCGGGCTCCCCTCGTCCTCGCGCGTCAGATCGATCGCCACGCTCCAGCCCGCCATCGTGCCCTCTCCACTGGTCTACCAGAAATGCCGACTCCGCTGCGTGGCACGGTACCAGTTGCGAGCCGCCTCCGGAGCGGAAAGCGGCAGCGCTCCGCCTCCACTGGTCTAGCAGTATTACGCGATCTGGTACTTCTTCTGGTACCAGTCGCGATCCATCCTCGAGCCATGATCCGTATGCGTAAGCCGATCCATCAGAGCTCCGCAGAGGAAGGGCGTGCGCTGCTCGAGCGCGCGCCCGTCGTCCACCTCGCGACCACCGGAGAGGATGGACATCCGATCCTGCGCGCGGTGCACGGAGTGGTCGACGGGGATCTCCTCGCCTTCCACGGGGCGCCCGTCGGTGAGAAGACGACGGGGATCGGCCGGCGCGCGGTGATCGCCGCTCACGAGGTCGTCGCCGAGATCCCGAGCTGGTTCCTCGATCCCGAACGCGCGTGCCCCGCGACCACGTACTACGTGAGCGCGCAGGTCGACGGTGTAATCGAGGAGGTCCGCGATCCGGACGCCAAGGCGCGCATCCTCCAGACGATGATGAGGAAGTTCCAGCCGGAGGGACGCCATGCACCGATCCGCGCCGATGATCCGCTCTACGCGAAGGCGGTCGACGGACTGCTCGTCGCAGGCATCCGGCTCGAAAACGTCGTCTGCAAAGCAAAGCTCGGACAGAACCGGCGTCCCGAAGAGCGCCGGCGTGTGATCGAACAGCTGTGGCGGCGCGGCGCGCCCGGCGATGCCCGCGCAGTCCACACGCTGGTTCGCCGCTTTCCCGAGCTCACGCCGTCGTTCCTACTGCGAGATGGCATCCGCCTCGCCTGCGCGATCGACGAGACGGAGCTCGACGAGATCGGGACGTTGCTCGACGATGCGTATTGGCTCGTCGGCGTGCCGCGCGCCATGGTCTTCGGCGCATTCCTCGCTTCGCAGGCCGTCGTCACCGCGCGCGACGAGCGGACTGGAGCGCTCGTCGCGGTTGCACGCGCCACGTCCGACGGCAAGGTCGCGTGGGTCTACGACGTGATGGTGCGCGCGGACCTTCGCGGCTCCGGGGCCGGCTCGGCGGTGATGGAGCTCCTCCTCGATCACCCCGCCGTCCGCGTCGCGCGGCACGTGAGGCTCACGACGCGCGACGCGATGGCGTTCTACCGGCGGATCGGCTTCCTCGAGCTCGACGAGGTGCCCCGACACGCATCACGATTGGTCGACATGGTCCGTGCCGGTGGCCCGACGTAGAGCACGTCATGTCATTCGCGCCTGGCGCCAGCCGCCGTAGCGGTAGTACGCGATCGACAGCACCATCGACGTGATCGAGCCGAGCGGAAAGCTCCACCAGATGGCGTCGGCTTGCCATCGGTCGAGCAACGCAGCGGCGAAGGGCATCCGCACGCACCAGAGCGCACCGACGAGGATCGCGAGCGGGACGGCCACGGCCCCTGTCGATCGGACGACGCTCGAGAGGACCATCGAGACGCCGAAGAGCGTGAATGACCACACCACGATCGTGTTCAGGTGCACCGCGATCGCGATCGCCTCCGAGTCGGCCAGGAAGAGCCCGAGCGCGCTGCGATCGAACGTGTGGATGATGATCGCGAGGGCACCGGTCATCCCGAAGTTGATCGCCACGCCGACGACCGCGACGCGGCCGACGCGCTCCCACAGCCTCGCTCCGACGTTCTGTGCCGCCATCGACGAGGCCGCCATCCCGATCGCGATCGCCGGCATCTGGATGTAGTTCCAGAGCTGGAGCGCTGCGCCGTAGGCCGCTGCAGTGGCCGACCCGAAGCGGTTCACGAGGCTGGTCATGACGACCGCCGACGCGGTCATCACGATCATCTGCAGTCCCATCGGGGTGCCCTTGCGCACGAGGGCGCCGAGGACCGCGCGGTCGATCCGGAGATAGCGGAGCTCGTCACGCCGCAAGCGGAGGTCGTGCTTGCGCCCGTACAGGTGTCCGAGCAGCGCGAAGCACGCGAGCGCATTCGCGATCAACGCCGCCACTGCCGAGCCCGCGATCCCAAGCGCTGGGATCGGTCCAGCGCCGAAGATGAAGAGCGGATTGAGCGCGACGTCGAGGCCGACCGCGAGCGCGGAGTAGACCAGCGGCGTCCGCGCATCGCCGGCGCCTCGCAGCAGCATCGTCATGATCGCGCTGACGAAGGCGAACGGCGTCGCGAGGAAGACGACCCGCAGGTAGGCGATCGCGCATCATCCGGCGTGCGCATCCAGTCGAGGATGGTCGGTGAGAAGACGAAGCCGGCGATGGCGACGACGAGCGAGGCATAGAAGAAGAACGCCACGCTCGTTCCCACGACGCGCTTGGTGCCCTCGACGTCCTTCGCGCCGATGCTCTGCCCGAGCATGATCGCGGCCGCCATGCCGAGCCCGAACATGGCCCCGATGAGAAGGAACACGATCGTGTTGGCGTTCGACGTGGCGGTGAGCGCAGCAGCGCCCAGGTAGCGCCCGACCCAGACGGCGTTCACCGATCCGTTGAGCGACTGGAGGACGTTGGTGGCGAGGATGGGGAGTGAGAAGACGAGCAAAGTCTTCCCGATCGCGCCCTC
>ERZ778022.2947-NODE-2947-length-16713-cov-3.990575_pt1 | contig 16713 bp, 15 predicted proteins | sample MGYA00375752_ERZ778022 | MGnify/ENA primary metagenome ERZ778022 (study PRJEB29350, sample SAMN05389826) | bioreactor metagenome | isolation source: Thiocyanate bioreactor | place: South Africa: University of Cape Town | collected 2014-04-04 ... | reverse complement strand
GAGCTCGCCGCGCAGCATGGGGGTGGAGGTGAAAGCGGCGAGATCGGCGCCGTCGCCGCGCATGGCCTCAAGCCCCTCCACCTCATCGGGGAAAAGATCGGAGGCCACGAAGGTGGGGGCGTCGAACACCGAGGCGCCGAGATATTCGTTGCGCAGGTTGACCTCGAGCACGAGGACGACGACCAGCATGGCGAGGGCCATGCCGACGGAAATGACGACGGAGGGAGCGTTGGAACCCTCGCCGCCGATATCGCGCAGGGCGTGGCGGAAGATGCGGTTGGGCGGCTCGGGCAGGCGGGCGATGGCCCAGTGCGCGACGCTGACCGCGAGCCTGAACAGGATGACGGCGAAGATGCTGACGGCACCGAAGACGGCGACGAGCAGCGGATCGTCAGTCATCACGATGGCGAGCCAGATGAAGACGATGACGGCCACGATGAGCGGGATGATGCGCGCAGAGGTGAGCAGCGCGCGCCAATCGAGCGGCGGGGCGGCGAGGCCCTTGGAGCGGAACAGCATCACCGGGCTGATGCTCTGGGCCTGCTGCAGCGGCAGATACGAGAAGGCGAAGGCGGTGATGAGACCGACGCCCGCGGCGACGAGCAGGGGCTGGAGGTGAAGCGTGGGGGCGAGGCGGACGCCGACGGATTCGCCGACGATGGGCAGCGCAATGAGCGCCGCGCCGCCGCCGATGAGCAGGCCGATGCCGACGCCGATGGCGGCAAGCGTCGCCACCTGGGCAAAGAAGTGGATGAAGATGCGGCGCTGGCCGGCGCCCATGCTGCGCAGCACGGCGATGACGTTGGCGCGTTCGGCGACGTAGGACGAGATGCCGGTCCAGACGCTGACGCCGCCGATCAGCAGTGAGGCGAGGCCGACGACGACGAGGAAGCGCATGAAGATATCGTAGTAGCGCACCATGGGGCCGAGACCATCGCGGGCGGAACGGATGGTCCAGCTCGGATCGTTGACGGCGGCTTCGATGGCGGCCTTGCCCTCCTCGGGATCGCCGCCGGAGAGCAGGACCTTGTAGCGGTACCAGGTGCCGAGGCCGGGCAGCGGCGACGTGCGGTCGGACAGATCGCCCAGGGCCGGGATGGTGATGATGGCGCGCAGGCCGAGACGGAAGCCGCGCACGGCGGAATCCGGCACGTTGTAGAGCGTGCCGCGCACGTCAAAGGGCGTGCCGCCGATGTGGATGGTGTCGCCAATGCCGAGCCCGAGCTGGTCCAGCATCAGCGGATCGACCAGCGCGCCCTGCTGGCCGGATTCGCCGTGGGCGAGGAATTCGTAGGGCGAGGTGCCGGCGGGCAGCTCGGGACTGCTGATGCTGCCCAGCAGGGGGTAGGTGTCGCCGATGCCGATGAGATCGACGAAGGCGCTGAGGTCGCCGTTCTCGGCGCGAACATTGGTATCGACGACGCGGGAGACCCGGCCGAACGAGGCAAACAGCGCCTCCTCCTCAGGGGTCGCGGCGCGATCGCCGCGGGTGAGCTCGACATCGCCGCCCATCAGCAGCGCGGCGTCGGTCTCAACGGCCTGGCGGATGCTGGCGCCCACCGAACTGACGCCGGCGATCAGCGCCGTGCCGACCGCGAGACAGGCGATCAGCAGCGCGAAGCGGCGCAGGTCGCCCCGCATGTCGAGAAGGCCGACACGGACGGCTGCCCAGAACCCCTGCATCAGTGACGATCCGCAGTGGTTTCGGTGAGGACCCCCTGCTCCATGTGGAAAACCCGGTCGGCGCGGGCGGCGAGGCCGGGATCGTGGGTGATGAGGACGACGGCGGCGCCCTGCTGGCGGGCGAGATCGAACATCTGCTCGATGACGCGGGCACCGGTGGCCTGATCGAGATTACCGGTCGGCTCATCGGCCAGCAGCAGGCGGGGGCGGGTGATCATGGCGCGGGCGAGGCCGACGCGCTGCTGCTCGCCACCCGACAGGGCTGACGGGCGATGGTGCAGCCGATCGCCCAGCCCGACGGCGGCCAGCGCCTCGGCAGCGGCCTTGCGCACTTCGGCCAGTGGCTTTTCGGGGGCGGCGATCTCGAGCGCCAGCGCCACGTTGTCCTGGGCGGTGAGCGAGGGAATGAGGTGGAAGCTCTGGAAGATGATGCCGAGGGTTTTGCGGCGGAACTCGGACAGCGCGTCCTCGTCGAGTCCGGTCAGATCCTGCCCGGCGACGACGACGCGGCCGGAGGGGGCGCGCTCGAGCCCCGCCAGCAGCATCAGCAGCGAGGTCTTGCCGCTGCCGGAGGGGCCGACAATGGCCGCGACCTCGGTCGGGGCGATACGGATATTCACGTTCCGCAGAATGTGAAGGGGCTTGCCGGCAATGTTCAGGCTATAGTCGACGCCAGAGGCCTTGATGAGCGGTGCTGCAGCAGCGGCCCCGACCGGACGGGTCTGGTCGCCTGATTTATCGTTCACAGAAATTCCCCATGGTCAGCCGCTAGCGCACCGCACGCGGAAATAATAGAAACGCAGGCGAGACTACCGTCCAGTCTGGACAGAAATTTGATTGTTGAGAAACGCATACGGGGATTGGAGCGTCGTATGACGAAAGTTTTCCGGAGTTTTGCAGCGGCCGTCGTGGCAGTGCTTCTGTCTATCGTCGCCGTGCAGCCCGCGCAATCGGGCCCGGCGGAACTTGCCCTGCTGTCCTCGTACGTGGGCAGCTGGAGCGGCAAGGGACTGATGACGGGCGGGGATTTCCCCGAGGAATTCAAATGCCGGCTGACTGTGTCGAAGGGGACACAGGCCAAGATCAACTATGCTGGGCGCTGCAGCCTCGTGAACATGAACATCTCCGTGACGGGGACGATCGCGTTCGATGACAAGTCGCAGCGCTATCAGGCGGCGATGAGCTCGAACGCCGGGTTCACCGGCATGGCGATCGGCCGCAAGCAGGGTGAGCGGATCACCTTCAACCTGGCCGAGCAGCAGGTCGACCGCGGCGGCAACAATGTCCGCATCGGCTCGGTGCTGGTGCTGGTGGACGACACGATCGTGGTCGACTTCGAGGTCGAGTTCAACAATTCGGGCCAGATCCTGACGGCCCGGGTGCCGTTCCAGCGCTGATCCGTCACGGCCGGACCGACTGACGAGCGGGGCCGCGCGACTGCGGCCCCGGTCGCGTAGCGCCAGATGTGGCGCAGGCGCGTATCGCTCTGCCTGACAGGATTTTCCTCATCGCCTGATGGTTAGCGACGACTGAAGGAAGTCGCGACAAAACGCATCAAAATTGCCTCGCAATGTTCCGTGGCGCGCAAGCTGCGGAGGCGATGCTCTCCTCAAACGGGGGTTTGGGGAAATGCATCGTATCGTCGTCGTCGCCATCGGGCTGTTGTTCGCCGCGCTCAGCGCCGGCCCGGCCGCTGCCATCGACTTCTCGAATCCGGCTTTCGCGCCGTCGGGCAATCGCACGACGATCCCCATCGGGCACTACGAGTTCTGCAAGACCAGCCCCGCCGACTGCGCGCCGCGCGGCGCCGCGGTGTCGGCGGTGATGCTCACGGAAAAGTCCTGGCAGGCGCTGGTCGACGTCAACAACTGGGCCAACGAGGCGTTTGCGCCGCTGAGCGACATGGACCAGTACCAGGTCGAAGAGCGGTGGACCTATCCGGTCAACGCCGCCGATTGCGAGGATTATGTGCTAGCCAAGCGCAAGGCGCTGCTGGATGCGGGCTGGCCGGCGAGCACTTTGATGATCGCGGTGGTGCAGCAGTATTCGGGCGAGGGCCATGCGGTGCTGATGGTGCGCACCGACCGTGGTGATCTCGTGCTCGACAACCAGGATGGCGCCATTCGGGTGTGGAACGAGACGCCGTACTCATACGTGAAGCGGCAGTCGCAGAACGATCCGGCCGAGTGGGTCGCGATCACCGACGACCGCGCCGTGGTCACCGCCAGCACCAACCGGTAGCTGCCGGCGCCCTCAATGGGCGTGCGCGGTGACGCATTTGCTGTGATCGGCCAGGACCTCGATGATGCGGCAATCGCAGATGCGGCCGTGCTGGCACTCGTCGACCATGCGCTTCAGTTCCTTGCGCAGGGTCTTGAGGCTCTCGATGCGGCGTTCGACCTCCTCGAGATGACGGGCGGCGATGCTGTCCGCCTCGTGGCAGGAGGCCTGCGGGGTGGCATTCATCGCCAGCAGCTCGCGGATGTCCTCGATCTCGAAGCCGAGCTCACGGGCATGGCGGATGAAATTCAGCCGCTCGACTTCCGGGGGCCAGTAGCGGCGCTGGCCGCCTTCGGTGCGCGGGGGCGCCGACAGCAGCCCGATCTGTTCATAGTAGCGGATGGTGGGGACCTTGACGCTGGTCTGCCGCGCCAGTTCGCCGATGGCCAGATTCATGCGGATGCGCTCCAAACTCTCCAGACGCTGTAGAGTTGGCGTGCGGTGACCGGATTTGCAAGGTCGGATTGGGCTGCAAGATTTGTGCTTGACCCTCTAGTCGCTAGAGGTCGTAGACCGGTCCCAACGAGAAAGGACCGGCCATGAGCGAGTCGAGCGGCGTGCAGAAATTCCGGGTGGGTGGCATGGATTGTGCCGCCTGTGCCAGCAAGATCGAAACCGCGGTGCGGCGGCTGCCGGGCGTAACCGGGGTCGACGTTTCGGTGACCGCGGGGACGATGTCGGTTCACCATGGCGAGCCATTGCCGGCGGCAAGTGTCACGCAGGCGGTGACGCGGCTGGGCTATTCGGTCACGGATGCCAATGCCGGAGCGCCCAGGCAGGCGGACGACTCTCATGCCGACCACGACCACGATCATGAGCACGGCCCCGGCGGCAGCGATGTGCATGCGCATGCGGCGCCCATCGACGGGCCCTGGTGGCAGACGGCCAAGGCGCGGCTGACCATTGCCTGCGCGCTGGCGCTCGCCGCGGCCTATGCGGTGGGGCAACTGTTTCCGGTGATCGGGCACTGGGCTTTCGTCGTGGCGCTGGCGGTGGGGCTGATCCCGGTGGCGCGGCGCGCGCTAGCGGCGGCGCTGGCCGGCTCGCCGTTCACCATCGAGATGCTGATGACGATTGCGGCCATCGGCGCGCTGATCATCGGGGCGACCGAGGAAGCGGCGACGGTGGTGCTGCTGTTCCTCGTGGGCGAACTGCTCGAGGGGGTGGCCACGGGGCGGGCGCGGGCCAGCATCCGCTCGCTCGCCGCGCTGGTGCCCAAGATGGCGCTGCTCGAAGAGAACGGGCAGACCCGCGAGGTGCCGGCCGAGGGCCTCGCCGTGGGCGCCGTCATCCTGGTGCGGCCGGGCGACCGGATCGCCGCCGACGGCGCCATCGTCGAGGGTACGAGCGCCATCGACGAGGCGCCGGTGACCGGGGAAAGCACGCCCAAGAGCAAGGGCGTGGGCGACAGCGTCTTCGCCGGCACGATCAACACCGATGCGGTGTTGCGCGTGAAAGTGACGGCGAGCGCCGCCGACAACACCATTGCGCGGGTGGTGCAGCTGGTGGAGGAGGCGCAGGAGAGCAAGGCGCCGACCGAGCGCTTCATCGACCGCTTCGCCAAGTACTATACGCCGGGCGTGATGGTGGTGGCGGCGCTGGTGATGGTGGTGCCGCCGCTAGGCTTCGGGCAGGACTGGAGCGAGTGGATCTACAAGGGTCTCGCCGTGCTGCTCATCGGCTGCCCCTGCGCGCTGGTGATCTCGACGCCGGCGGCGATCGCGGCGGGCCTGTCGGCCGGCGCCCGGCGCGGCATGCTGCTGAAGGGCGGCGCGGTGCTGGAACGGCTCCGGGCCATCACCGTGGTGGCGCTCGACAAGACGGGAACGCTGACGGCCGGAAAGCCGATGGTGACCGACGTGGTGCCGCTCGCGGGCCGGAGCGAAGGTGACGTGCTGGCGCTGGCGGCAGCGCTCGAGACCGGATCGAGCCACCCGCTGGCGGTCGCCATCCTGCAGCGGGCCAAAGAGGCGCGGGTCGCGGTGCCCCCGGCGGCGGATGCGCGGGCGATTGCGGGCAAGGGCGTTGCCGGTCGGGTCGGCGGGGCGAGCGTGCTGTTGGCGTCGGCCTCGGCGGCCGGCGATGCAACAGCGCTCACTGCGACGGACCAGAAGCGGATCGGCGAGCTCAATGACGACGGCAAGACCGTTTCGGTGCTGGTGGTGGACGGTGTCGCTGCCGGCCTGATCGCCATGCGGGATGAGCCGCGGGAGGACGCCGCCACTGGGCTGGAGGCACTGAAGCAGGACGGCATCCGCACGGTGATGCTCACCGGCGACAATCGCCGGACGGCGGCGGCCATCGGCGCATCGCTGGGCATCGAGGTGCGGGCGGAGCTGCTGCCGGAAGACAAGCAGCGGATCGTCAAGGAGCTGCAGCAGAGCGGCGCCGTGGTCGCCAAGGTCGGCGATGGCATCAACGATGCGCCGGCGCTTGCAGCAGCCGACATCGGCATCGCCATGGGCGGCGGCACCGACGTGGCGCTGGAAACGGCGGATGCCGCGGTGCTGCATGGGCGCGTGGCGGACATTGCCGGGATGATCGGGCTGTCGAAGGCCACCATGGGCAATATCTGGCAGAACATCGCGCTGTCGCTGGGGCTGAAGGCGGTGTTCCTCGTCACCACCATCATCGGGGTGACCGGGCTGTGGCCGGCGATTCTCGCCGATACGGGCGCGACGGTGCTGGTGACTGCCAATGCCATGCGACTGCTGGCGTGGAAGCCGGCGGCCCGCTGATGCCACCCGCGCAAACGTCCCCGGCGCTTGCCGGAGACGTTTGCGATGGCAGGGAAAGGTGAGGCCTGCCGGGGTTCAGGCGGCCTTGAGGTTGACGGCCTGCGTGGCGATGGTGCTGAGCTTTTCGTCGGTCGCCTTCTCCTCCTTGAGGGTGGCGTCCAGCAGCTTGACGGCGTCACTGTGGCCGAGCTCGCCGGCCCAGGTCTTGAGCGTGCCGTAGCGGGCCATCTCGTAGTGCTCGACCGCCTGCGCGGCGGAAACGAGGCCAGCATCGAGCGCGGAGGTGCCCTTGAACTCGTCCATGATGGATTTGCCCTCCTCGAGAATGCCGAGAATGGCGTCGCAGGTCTTGCCGCGGGCGGTCTCGCCGATCAGCTCGAACACCTGCTCCAGCCGTTCGACGTGCCCTTTGGTCTCCTCGAGATGAGTCTCGAATCCGGCCTTGAGCTCGGGGGATTGGGCTGCCTTCGCCATCTTGGGCAGCGCCTTCACGATCTGCTTTTCGGCGTAATAGATGTCCCGGAGCGTATCCAGGAACAGGTCGTCGAGTTTCTTTTCGGTAGCCATGCGTGCGCACTCCTGTTGGATGTGCGCAATCAACCAAGCCTGTGACAACTGGTTCCGTCGGGCTGACGGGGAGACGCGGGGGCAGCGACCGCTCAGGCAGCGCCGCCCCCTGCGTCAGGCAGAGGCGATCAGTTCGGCAGCTGGAACAGCTTGCCGGGGGCGTTGGCCGCCGGGGCAATGCCGAGGGTCTGCAGGGTGGCCCACAGGGTGACCTGGTTGGAGGTGATCACCGTCCGGCCGGTCTCGCGCTCGAGCCGGTCGATCTGATCCATGGCACGCAGGTTGGTGCAGCTGACGAAGATGGTGTCGGCCTTTTCGACGAACTCGGGCTGGGAGAGGATCAGGTTGACCACCTCCTCAGAGGTCGAGCGACGGATGTAGTCGTCGTTCGGGCAGCGCAGGGAATCGGCGCGGACCACCTCGAAGCCGTAGTGCTCGAGGAACTTCACCTCGAGCTCGTTGATGTCGTCCGGGTAGGGCGTGACCATGAAGATGCGCTTCGCCTTGACGGCGCGCAGGGCGTCGAGAAGGGCGGCGGAGGTGGTGACGCCGGGCAGGCCGGTGAGGGTTCGAATCTCGTTGGCGAGATCTTCCTCATGCCCCGAGCCATTGACGAACGAGCCGCTCGTGCAGGCATAGACGATGATCTCGGGGGAGGCCTCGGCCATGTCGACGGCGGCACGGCCCAGCGACTTGGCCATGATGTTGAGGTTGTCCTTGGAGACAACCTTGCGGCCTTCGCCCTGGTTGGTCGAATCGGTGCGCGACAGCCGGTTGAAATTGGCGACGACGTTGTCGGGCAGGTAGCGGGGCAGCTCCGCTTCCACGGTCCAGTTACTCGGCGGCACGAGAATGCCGATGCGACGGAGATTGCTAGTCATTGTTGGCACCAGAGGGAAAAAGGGCGGGGCTGAATGCCCCGCCACGATGAAGATGCAGGATCAGCTCTGACCCAGAACCTCGCCGACATACTGATCGACCAGGCGCTGCACGCGACCGTTGATCGTGGCGGCCTTGATCCAGGTTTCGAGGTAGGACTTCCAGGACGTATCGCCGTAGCGGATGGCCCAGGGGTTGGGCTGGCGATCGATCGGGGGCTCGGAATCGACGAGCGCCACCCAGTCGTTCTGCTTCTGGATGATGAAGGTGTCGATGTCGCCGGCGAGGAAGACATCCGCGCGCTTGGCCCGCACCGGTTCCATGGCGAGGTTGACCTGGCCCGAGGTGCTGATCAGGTTGGCCAGCGGGAACAGCTGACGGACGCGTGCCTCTTCGGCCGAGCCGGCACCCTGCGAGAAGGTGACGTCGGGGCTGTTGAGATCGGCCGCGGTCTTGAAGCGGTCGGCATTGTCCTTGTGGATGATCGGGATCTTGCCCTTGGACCAGACGGGGCCGACGAAATCCACCACCAGCGCACGGGCGGCGGTGTAGGACAGCGAAGCGCCGAACAGATCGTATTCGCCGTTGCGGAGCGCCACGGTGGAGGTCGCGAAATCGACTTCCTTGAACTCGAGCTCGACTTCGAGATCGCGCGCGAGGTCGTCGAGCAGGTCCTTGTAGACACCGGACAGCTCGCCGGTCTTCAGGTCGCGATAGAGCCACAGCGTGGTCTGGCCGAAGCCCACCGTCAGCTTGCCGTTCGCACGCACGCGGGCCAGCATCGAGTTGGGATCAAGCCCACCGTTGTCGAGGTTCTGGGCCTTGGCAGCCGTGCTGCCCATCACGCCGGTGACGGCGAGCGCGGTTGCGCCACCTGCAGCCAGCGCGATGCCCTTGAGCAGATCGCGTTTGTTGGTCGTAACCATGACTTCTCTCCTGTTCATAGTCATTGAAAACGAGCTCTCAGCCGCTTCTCGATGCCGCGTGCACTGACGGACACGAGGGTGATGATCGCGATGTAGATGAGAGCGACGAACGTCAGCGGCTCCAGTGGTTCGTAGTATTTGTTGGCCACTGCGTTTGCCTGGAACAGCAGATCCTGGACGCCGATAACCGATACCACCGTCGACGACTTGAAGACGACGACGAGCTGGTTGATCAGCGGCGGGATGGAATTGATCAGGACCTGCGGAAGAACGATCCGAACAGCGGCTGCTGTCGGGGAAATGCCGAGGGCGGAGGCGGCTTCGCGCTGCCCTTTGGAGATGGCGAGGATGCCGCCACGGAAGGTTTCGGACAGGTAGGCGCCGGTCTGCATCACCAGTGCGACGCAGGCGGCCTCGTAAGCCGTGCCGGGCCAGCCGAACAGCTCGGGCCACACATAGGCCACCCAGACCAGGCCGACATAGACCGGTGTTGCCCGGAAGAACTCGACGATGGCCACCGACAGCCAGCGGGTCGGAGGCGACAGGAAGCCGAGAAACGTGAGGATGGCACCCACAACCACGCCGCCGAAGAAGCCGATGGCGCACAGCTGCAGCGTGACCAGCATGCCCTCGAAGAACAGCGGCAGCGCGGGAACGACAGATCTGAAGAAAACGTCCATGGCGCGCCCCTAGTTCATCCGCTCGTGCAGCTTTGCGGTGATCAGTCGGACCACGAGGCTGGCGATGATGATGGTGCCGACGAACATGATGGCGGCGCCGGTATAGATCGGCACCGGGCGCGTCAGCTGCCCCGACATGGTGGACGCCTGGTACATCACGTCCTGGATGCCGATGAGCGACAGGATCGAGGTGGTCTTGAACAGCGAGATGCTGACGTTGAGCATTTCCGGTGCCAGCCGCAGCAGCACCTGCGGGATCAGGATGCGGCCGGTGATCTGGCGCGGCATCATGCCGAGCGCGGCGGCCGCTTCGGTTTGTCCCGGGGAGGTGGCCTGGAAGCCGGCGCGGAATGTTTCGGCGAAGTAGGCGCTGAAGACGAGGCCGAGCGCCACCACGGCGGTCGGCATGGCGCCGAAGCTGATGCGCGTGCCGGTCAAACGCGTCAGCAGGAAGGGCAGCGCGATGAACATCCAGATGATCAGGACGTATTCGGGGATGTTGCGCATGAACTCGGCGAAGCCGGTCGTCAGCCCCCGGCTCCAGCCGGGACCGCGCAGCATGGCCGAGGCGAGGACCAGCCCGAGCAGGACGGCGATGGCCGCCGACATAGCGAAAACCTGGATGTTGACCATCAGGCCCCGGATCAGCAGGTGCCGATACTCCCAGGCGAAGGACAGATCGAGGAGCGAGGCGAGATCGTTCACCGAACGCCACCGAACAGCACGGTGCTGAGGAATTTCCTGAGGTGCGGGCTTGCCGGCTCGTCGAAGATCTCGGACGGCGGGCCATCGGCCTCGACCAGGCCCTGGTGCAGGAACAGCACGCGGTTCGAGACTTCGCGGGCGAAGGCCATTTCGTGGGTGACGATGATCATCGTCATGCCTTCCTCAGCGAGGCTCTGCATGGTGCGCAGCACTTCGTTGGTCAATTCGGGATCGAGCGAGGACGTAGCCTCGTCGAACAGCATGACCTTGGGCTTCATCGCGAGAGCGCGGGCGATGGCCACGCGCTGCTGCTGGCCGCCCGACAGGCGGGCCGGATAGCGGTTGGCGAATTCCTGCATGCCGACGCGCTCGAGGAAATGCTCGGCGGTCTGCCGGGCTTCCCTTGACGGCGTACGGCGCACGCGCAGCAGCGCTTCCATCACGTTCTGCAGCACGGTCATGTGCGGCCACAGGTTGAACTGCTGGAACACCATGCCCATTTCGGCGCGCTGCGAGGCCAGCACGCGGATCGGCGCGGGCAGGCGCTCGCCGCGCGAGCCGGTCACGAAGCCGACTTCCTCGCCATCGAGCAGCACGCGGCCCGAGGTCGGAACCTCCATCCGGTTGATGCAGCGCAGCAGGGTGCTCTTGCCCGAGCCGCTCGCGCCGATGATCGAGGTCACGGACTGGCGGGGAATATCGGCAGAGATGCCCTTGAGCACCTCGTGCGCGGCAAAGCTCTTGCGCAGATCGACTAGGCTGATGATCGGCGCCGTTGACGGCGTCGCCCCGACGTCAGGCTGGCTCATTGGTCACCCGGCTGTTTTCGTGTTGAAGTTGGAGGCGCGATGCCACCGCGGGCCGCCGGAAGAGGCTGCCGGGAGGGGAAATCTGGCCAGGCCGCCGCTCCTGCCGCCAAATGAGGGCTGCGGTATGGCGTGTGCTAACCACTGGATTTCTCGCCCCTTTATCCTTCCGCCCGAGGATCGTTCCCACTGCTGCTGCATTTTAGGTAGTTCCTGGGATTATGGGGTCAGATCGCTTGTTTATGGCCGGCGCCGGTTCCTGCGGCATTTCGCAGGACGGATCGACGCGGGCCGCAGCGCATTCCGCTACGGCCCGGCAAAGGCGGCCGACAGGGGGACGGGGTTACTTTGCGGTTGTCGCCCGCTCGAAGGCGGCCTTGAGGAACTCCGTGGCCACTGTCGCCGTGAACTGCGGGGCATCGGTGGGGCGGGCCCGGGCCTCGATCGAGACAGGCAGCCCCCGGTCGGCGGCAATGCGCAGGCGCGATGCCGTGGCGATCAGCTCTGCGGCGCGCTCCAGCGTCAGGAAGCCGGGCGCGCCGGGCATCATGTGGTGGTCGCCGTAGAGCGGATCGTTGCTGTCGAGCACGGCGTTGGAGAGGTGGAGATTGACCGTCACGTCCCGCGCGAGGGCGAGGGAGGCGGCGACATCCTCTTCGTTGAGCGCTGCATGGGCGGTGTCGAAGGCGAGCCCGAAGGTCGGATGCTCCGCCCGGATGCGGGCAAAAGCGACGAGGGCTTCATCGGTGGGCCCGACAAGGCGCTTCTTGTGCGCGAACCGATCGAGCGGCTCGAACATGACGCGCATGCCGAGGTTTGACGCCTCGATGCAGAGCGCGCTCATGCTCTCGACGAAACAATCGTAGCCGCGCTGACGCCGCTCGGGGCCGGGATCGGGACCGCCGATGAAGGCGACGGTGATGGCGCCGCATTCGCGGGCCTCGGGCATGGCCCGCTTCAGGACTTCGACCGAACGGGCCCGCAGGGTGTCGTCGAGCGTGGTGAGATCGAGCTTTTCGTCGTCGATGACCTGGGTCAGCCAGGTCGACACGCGAATGTCGTGATCGGCGCAGACGGCGCGGATGGCCTGACGGTCCTCGTTCTCGGGGATGCGGCTGATCTCGACGGAGCGATAGAAACCGTCCGTGGCCGCCTGCTCGATCTGCCGGGCGACAAAGCCGCGATCGAACTTCCAGGGTCCGTAGACCTCGGGCAGCAACAGGGACGGGAGCAGGCCTTCGGGGATGTGCATGCGGGCAACTCGGATGATGTTCCGGCCAGCATGCCCCAGCGTCGCCGCGAATGCCGCATTGCATTGCGCTCTGCGGTCATCGCAAGTCGCGTTGACAGAGACGTGACGCGCGCTGGATCGCGGCGCGCGCCGTCATCGGGTTTGCGGAACAGGCATGCAGGCAGAAGCCAGCTTCCGCCTGCCTGTTGCATCCTAGTGGTCGAGTTCTTGCAGGGTGTCCGTTCCGAACCTGGGGCGGACCATCCGGACGCTATGTGTTTTCTGATCGAGCCCGCCTATCGTGCCGAGCTGGTCGCCACATCTCGAGCAATTGACCAGCTCGTACTCGCTGCTTTCGCTGGCGGTTATCTCGTTGGTCGCGCCGCAGGATTCGCAGACGACCGACACCCGGAGGGTGCGCAACGTCATTTCCATCGTTCTCGCCTTCCGACAAGCGTTTGGCGAGAGCACATGCCTCTAAGGGAAAGGGGCCTCTGACTCTCGGTCATTGGCACTGCCCTGCACGTCAATACGTCGGGCCAATGATGCGTAACCCTACGCCTCGAAAGTGGCCGTATCGAGTCATTTCTGCAGGTATCGCGAGCCAAGGGTGCGCGGGCACCACATGGCGGCGGCGGCAGCCGGCCTTGCCCCGGCAGAAAAGGCAGAACCGCCGCTGGCCGAGCTTCCGGCGGGCGGGGTGGGTAACTGCAGCGACTTCAGATGGTTACGGAGCGATGGTGGAGCTGAGGGGAATCGAACCCCTGACCTCATCATTGCGAACGATGCGCTCTCCCAACTGAGCTACAGCCCCGCTCCGAATTCGGGGCTTGTAGCGAATATGCGGGCGTTGGCCTAGCCCCTTTTTTCGGGTGCGGCGCGGCTCGAGGGGCGGCGGACGAGACCGTAGTCGATGAGGCTCTGGGCGGTGGCCGCGGCGGCCACGCGGGCGGTCATGAAGGGGCGGCCGAGCAGGGCCTGAGCGGGGCCGGTCTCGAAGACGCGGATGCGGCCGAGGCCGGCCATCACGGCGCCGCGCGCATCGGCGTTGACCATGGCATAGAGGCGGACGGCCCAATCGGGCGCATCGAGCCGGGGCAGGCGGCGCGAATAATCGGGGAAGGCGCTGCGCAGGCCCTCGACCAGATCGCGCGTGCCGACCGGCGGGGCGCTGGCGAGGTAGCGGTGGCCGCCGGCGCGCGGATGGGTCATGGCGGCGACCTGCAGGGCGGCGATGTCGCGGACGTCGACGAAATTGAGGGTCATGCGCGGGATCAGCGGCAGCCCGTTCATCAGCTGCTGGATGACCACGGCGGAGACACCGGTGTCGTCGTTGAGCAGCGGGCCGAGCACGATGCTGGGATTGATCGCCACGAAATCGTGGCGGCGGCCGGCCGCTTCCACCAGCGACCAGGCTTCCAGCTCGGCGCGGGTCTTGCTCTCGCTGTAGGTGTCGATATCGCCGCCGGTGAGGATGGACCAGTCGGCGTCGCTGTAAGGCTCGGTGCGCTCGGCCGGGTGGCCGAAGGCCACGGCGGAGACCGACGAGGTCATGACGATGCGCTCGACCTGCGTGTCGAGGGCGGCGGTGATGGCGCGGCGGGCCCCCTCGACGGCCGGCACGATCATCTCGTTGCGGTCGCGGGGGAGGCGCGTGCTGATGGGGGAGGCGACGTGCTGCACGAAGCGGCAGCCGCGGGCGGCCTCGTGCCAGCCGGCATCGTCGCTGAGATCGAGGCTGACGAATTCGAGCCGGCCGGTATCGGCGCCGGCGCGGGCCAGCATGGCGGCCACGGCGCCGGCACGCGAGGGATCGCGCAGGCTGCCGCGCACCGTGTAGCCGGCATAGAGCAGCGCCAGCGCCACATGGCTGGCGATGAAGCCGGAAATTCCGGTGACGAGGACGCGGCCGCTCATGGTTTGTGACTAGACCTTTGCCCAGCCGCCGGTGCGTTCGCTCTCGAAGATGGCATCGAGGATTTTCATCTGCTGGATGGCATCGTCGATGCCGTAGGGCAGCGGCTTCTCGCCCAGCACCGCGAGGGCGAAGGCTTCGGCTTCTTCGGTGTACTGGTCGACCGGGCGGATGATCTCGCGGCGGGCCAGCGTGCCGCCGAGCGCGGCACCGGTATCGATCTCGATGACGGTTGGGGTATCGGGCGGGGCATTGAACGGGATGCGGATCTCGACGCGCCCCTTGGTGCCGATCACTTCGATCGACTGGTGGCCGACGGCCTGGGTGGAGCAGACGAAGCTCATCTGCCGGCCATTGCCGAAATCGGCGATGACGCTGGCGAGCCGGTCGGTGCCGAAAGCGGGATCGCGATCGACCAGGGCGACGACGCGCTGCGGCTCGGCCTCGAACAGGAAACGCGAACCGACGATCGGATAGCAGCCGATATCCATGATGCCCCCACCGCCGATATCGGCCTGGTTGCGGACGTTGGCGGGATCGGTGTTGTGGTAGCAGAAGACGGCGCGGATGGCGCGGATCTCGCCCAGCTCGCCGGAGCGGACCATGAAGGCCTCGAGGACGATACGATCGGCAGGGACCTCACGCAGCTGCTCGGCTTCCTTCGCATCCATGGCGATGGGCTTTTCGCACAGCACGTGCTTGCCGGCCCTGGCGGCCGCCACGGTGAGCGGGATGTGCAGGTGATTGGGCAGCGGGTTGTAGACCGCATCGACGTCGGGATCGGCGAACAGCTCCTCATAGGAGCCGTAGGCGCGCGCGTCCGGGAGGCCCAGACGATCCAGCGTGGCCCGGGCCCGGCCCTGATCGCGCGAGGCGAGGGCGACGACCTCGGAATGCGGCGACTTGAGGATCGCCGGAATGACCTTCTGCACGCCGATATTGGCGGTGGAGATGATCCCCCAGCGCACTTTCCTGCCGTCGGCCATGGTCCGTCCTCCGTATTGTCGTTGGCCGGGATGCTCCGGCAGCCGGCGAGAGGGGTAGCCCAGCAGCGCAGCCGCCGTCCAGCACCACGTGGTGCCGGACGGCCCTTGCGGCTCAGCCGAAGGTGAAGGCGTAGGCCATGACGCCGGGATCGAGGAAGGTGATCTCGAAGGTGCGCTCGGTGACCGGGCCGGGCTGGCGGATCAGCTGATACAGCCCCTCGACGGTCACCGTGCCATTGCCCTCGGCGTCGATGTCGACGCCGTGTGCCTCGCCGGGAGCGGCGCCGTCGATGGTCACCCGGAAGCGGACCGGCTTGCCGTCGGCGCCCGGCCCGAGCACCAGGTGCAGGTCGCGGGCATGGAAGCGGAAGCTGATGGCGCCCCCGGCAGCGTCGAGCGTCGCATTCTCGGGGTGGACGGTCCAGCGGCCGTTGAGAGCCCAGTCGTTGAGCTTGGCAACGGTGCCGGCATAGCTCGCCGGAGCATCCTTCGTGACATCGCTGGAGACGAGATTTTCCGCCCGCGCATAGCCGATGTAGGTTTCGGGCGATTTCACGTTGGCCATGTCGGCCGCTGCCTCGGCACCGGTGGCGGCGACCTCCACCACGTCGGCGGCGACATTGGCCGAACCGGCCTCCGCCAGCAGCGTCTGGATGACTCGTTCGGACTCGGCGTAGCCGCCCTCGCCGAAGTGGTGGTAGCGGATATTGCCCTTGGCATCGATGAAGTAATGCGCGGGCCAGTAGCGGTTCCGGAAGGCACGCCAGATCGCATAGTCGTTGTCGACGGCGACGGGGTAGGTGATGCCCAGATCGGTGCGCGCCTTCTCGACGTTCGGCAGGCTTTTCTCGAAGGCGAATTCGGGGGTATGCACCCCGATCACCACGAGGCCGTCGTCCTTGTACTTTTCCGCCCAGGCCCGGACATAGGGGATGGCGCGGATGCAGTTGATGCACGAGTAGGTCCAGAAATCGATCAGCACGACCTTGCCGCGCAGTTCCTCACTGGCGAGCGGTGGCGAGTTCAGCCATTCGACCGCGCCGGTGAGCGGCGGCATGGCGCCTTCGAAGGGCAGCATCTGCTGGGCGTCGGTGCCGCCGGCCATCATCGCAGGCCCCCCTTGCATCATCGCCGGCCCCTGCATCATTGCCGGGCCACCCCGCATCATGGCGGGGCCTTCCATCATGGCCGGACCGCGCATAGCGGGCGCTTCCATGGCAGCGCTGCCGCTCGCCTCGCGCATGGTCGATTCAGCCTCAAGTCCATCGATGAGGCCCTGTTCGAGCTTGTTGGTGCCGGCGACCGAGACCTGCGTCA
>ERZ778022.2944-NODE-2944-length-16721-cov-6.286871_pt1 | contig 16721 bp, 6 predicted proteins | sample MGYA00375752_ERZ778022 | MGnify/ENA primary metagenome ERZ778022 (study PRJEB29350, sample SAMN05389826) | bioreactor metagenome | isolation source: Thiocyanate bioreactor | place: South Africa: University of Cape Town | collected 2014-04-04 ... | reverse complement strand
GCCAGTTGCACCGACGCCGCCGCCACCTGGTGCACCACCGCCGCCTGGTGCACCGCCAGCACCTCAGCAGTTGGTTGCGCCCACGCCACCACCGCCGGGTGCGCCAACGCCGCCGCCGCCAGGCGCGCCGCCGGTTGCTCCGACGCCACCACCGCCCGGTGCGCCACCGCCGCCGGGTGCGCCACCGCCGCCGGGTGCTCCACCTGCGGGGCCACCGCCTGTCGCGCCGCCTGTCGTGCCAACGCCGCCGCCACCTGGTGCGCCACCGCCGCCTGGTGCGCCACCAGCAGGACCGCCACCAGCAGGGCCGCCGCCTGTGGCACCAACACCACCGCCACCTGGCGCACCGCCGCTGCCCGGCGCACCGCCGCCGCCGGGTGCACCACGTGCAGGGCCACCGCCTGCAGCGCTACCGCTGCCGGGTGCGCCGCCGCCGCCGGGTGCGCCACCGCCGCCACCTGGCGTGCCGGCACCGCCACCAGGCGCGTTGCCACCACCAGGTGCGCCACCGGCGTCAATGGTGGTTGGGAGTGCTGCGCCGCCACCGCCAACAGCAGGCGGGACTGCGGCTCTGGCGCCGCCGCCGCCGCCCCCGGGTCTGGCACCGCCGCCGTCCGCGGCAGCAGCACCAACTGCTACCGCACCACCTGCGTCGCTTGTGCCTGGTGGGTCTGCCGTCGTGCTGCCAAAGCCGGTTGCCCCGCCGCCAGGGCTGCCCATGAACCCCCTGGTGGAAGCCGCTGGGCCGGTGACAATTCCGCCACCCTCTGCGGCCCCGCCACCACCAGCACCACCGGCAGCACCAACTGGCGTCCCGCCACCGCCGGCGCCACCGGCAGCACCAACTGGCGTCCCGCCACCGCCGGCGCCACCGGCAGCACCAACTGGCGTCCCGCCACCGCCGGCGCCACCGGCAGCACCGACTGGCGTGCCACCGCCGCCGACGCCACTGGCAGCACCGTCCGGCGTTTCACCGCCGCCTGTGCTGCCGGCAGCACCATCTGGTGTGCCACCGCCGCCGGCGCCACCGGCAGCGCCGACTGGCGTCCCGCCGCCGGCGCCACCGGCAGCGCCGACTGGCGTCCCGCCGCCGCCAGTCGCCGATGCTGTTGTGGTCCCGCCGCCAGTAGCTGCGGCCCCGCCATCGCCCGTGCCACCGGCACCGCCGGCGGGCGTACCACCTCCGCCGGTACCACCGGCAGCGCCGGCTGAACCGCCGGCAGTGGTGGCCCCGCCGCCACCGGCACTGCCAGCGGCCCCAGTGGGCGTCCCGCCGCCTCCAGCTGCTGATGTAGCTGCGGTGCCGCCGCCGGCTGTGGTCCCACCGCCACCGGCAGCGCCGACCGCGGTACCGCTGCCCCCGGCGCCACCGGCAGCACTGACGGAGTTGCCTGCAGCGCCGACTGCTGTGGTGCCGCCGCCACCGGCGCCACCGGCAGCACTGACGGAGGTGCCGGCAGCACTGACTGCGATGCCGCTGCCACCGGCGCTACCGGCAGCGACGACTGCTGTGGTACCGCCGCCGCCAGCGCCGCCGGCAGCACAGCTGGAGGTGCCAGCAGCGCCAGCTGCTGTGGTACCGCCGCCGCCGGCGCCACCAGCCGAGGTCCCGTTGCTTCCTGCGCCGCCGGCGCCACCAGCGGCTCCTGCGGCCCAGGGCGCCGACAAGACGCCGATGACGGACGATGCAGCAGCGCGGGAGATCCAGCGGCTGGTGCGCGGGGCATCGGTGCGGAAGGGCCTTGCTGCAAATGCCGCCAACGCGGTGGCGCCTGTCGTTGCGGCTCCCGTGGCGGCGCCTGTTGTTGCGGCTCCCGTGGCGCCGCCCGCCGTCGCGCCGCCTGTCGTTGAGCCGCCGCCGGCTGTCGCGCCACCTGCGGCTCCGCCAACAGCCGCGGTGGTGGCACCTCGGCCGGCACCTGCGCCGCGGCAGCTGTCACAGCAGGAGGCGGCGGCCATTGAGATTCAGAAGATCGCACGCGGCCGCGCCGCACGTCGCGAAGTGGCCGCAATGCGGGCAGCCGCGGCACCGCCTGATATTGCAGCACCGCCGAGCGCTGTGCCAGTGGCGGCAATTGTAGCACCCGCGGCGCCTGTTGACGTGGCGGCGGCGCCGGTTGATGTGGCGGCCGCGGTGGCACCGGTTGCAGCACTCGCGGCGCCAGTTGACTTGGTGGCAGCGCCGGTTGACTTGGTGGCAGCGCCGGTTGACTTGGTGGCGGCACCCGTTGATGTGGCTGCGGCGCCTGCAGCTATTGAGGCCATACCAGCACTTGCGCCAGCGCCGGCGGCACCACCAGCGCCTGCCGTCACCTTTGTGGAGCCGGAGGCGGCACTGCGGGCGTCGGAGGAGGGTGCCAGCATGGCGGCGGCGGCGGCAGCTGCCGGGCGCAAGGCGTCTGACGCTGTGGCAGCCCGCAAGCCGTCTGACCCCGTTCGGCCGTCTGGCATGGCAGACCCGCTGCCAGACCGCAAGTCGTCAGCGGCAGTAGCGCAGGTGGCGCCACCGCCGCCCGCGCCACCCGCGGTGCTGCGTGACGACACGAGCGGACGGGCGCTGTCCACGGCAGAGGCGGTGCCGTTGTCGCCGCTGCCCAAGTTGGACGGCGTGCCACGCAGCGATGCCAAGCGGTCCACTCGCGGGAAGCCGGCGCCTGCCTCCTTTGATGCGGTGGCACCGGCCTCCATTGCCGCCATGTTGGGCCGTGGCATTGTGACGCCGGAAGCCGCCAGCGCGTTGCCGTACGTGCTCCCACCGCTGCCGCCCTCGCTGGCTGCTGCAGCAGGTGGTGGTAGTGGTGGGGGTGCTGCGGCGGGTTCCGACGCCGCAGGTGGTGCTGCCGCCGCGGCGCCGGCCACACCCATACGGTCGCCGCCGCCGGGAATGACGCGCTCGCCCACGTCGCCGCCGTCACAGCCATATGGCGCCGTCCGCCTTACACCGCGCAACAAGGGCGGGTTCACTGTGGCGCCTGGCGCCACGGTGCGGACGCCTGCCATGCTTGCCGTGTCACCAGCGGCGCTGGCCGCCACGCAGGTGACGGCTGCCGAGGCGGCAGCCAACCCGGTTCACGTCGTGCACGTTGCCATGCCAACGGCCGCCGGCGCGCCGCCGACCACCTTTGTCAGCCCCGGCAAGCCCGCCGACATCCCGTTCCGCCGTGCACCTACCGAGGCCTTCACCGGCGCGGCTGCCGCGACCCCTGCGGCAGAGTCGCCAGCTGTTGTGCTTGCCGCTGCGCCGGCACCCGTCGTGCGCGCAGCGGAGCCTGCGCCTGCACCTGCCGCCGCCGCTGCGCCATCATCGTCGACGGCGGCAGCTGCCGAGGAGGCTGCCGCACGCGACATCCAGCGGCTGGCGCGTGGCGCTGCGGCGCGGCGTGAGAGTGCTGCCCTGCGCGCCGCGTCGCCACCCAAGGCCGTGGTACCACCACTTGCTCCAGCAGCGGCTCCGGCAGCAGCTCCGGCAGAGCCACCGGCACCAGCGCCTGCCCCGGCACCAGCGCCAGCACCGGCACCAGCAGCAGCAGCCGTACCAGAGCCTGTCGCGCCTACCCCTGCCGCACCCGCAGTGGCAGCGCCCGCGCCTGCCGCGTCTACCCCTGCCGCACCCATAGCGGCAGCTCCCGCACCTGCGCCTGCCGTGGATGCCGAGGAGGCCGCCGCACGCGAGATCCAGCGGATTATCCGCGGTGCGGCGGCACGGCGGGAGAGCGCGGCACTGCGTGCGGTCACGCCACCCAAGGCAGCCCCTGCTCCCGAGCCTACACCAGCACCAGCACCGTTGCCAGCAGCGCCAGCGCCAGCGCCAGTGCCAGTGGCGCCCGTGCCAGTGGCGCCCGCGCTGGCGCCAGAGCAGCCTGCTGCCGCCCCCGCCGCCCCCGTGTCCGCGCCGGAGGCCATGCGCCTGTCGGCTGACGACGCCGCGCGTGACATCCAGCGGCTGGCGCGCGGTGCGGCTGCACGGCGTGAGACGGCAGTGCTACGGGCGTCGCCGCGGAGAGGAGCGGCACCGACACCCGACGTGCCGGTCGTTGCTGCAGCGCTTGAGCCTGCACCGCCGATCCTGGCACCAGCACCAACTCCAGCACCGGCACCGGCACCAGCACCGGCGCCGGCGCCTGTGCCGGTGGTTGTGATGGGTGGCGGCCGGGCACCCGCGTCCGGCACGCAGGTGGTGGTGGCGGCTGGGCGCACGGCGGCGGTAGACCCTGCCATTGCAAGTGCAGCAGCTGCTGCTGCTGCAGCTGCGGTAGCGCGCCCCACCGTGTTCACGCTGGAGCCTGCCGCCGCAGTGATGCTGACGGGCAGCGGGACGAGCGTGGGCGTGGCGCCTGCGGCAGCAGCGCCCGTCAGCCCATCCAAGGGCGCGCCCCTCGTCACGTATGAGTACGAGGACGTCGACGGCATGGAGTACGACGTGGAGCTGCGGCGGCACGCCACCGACGGCCTGGGCATCTCGCTGGCGCTGGATCGCGACACGCTGCTGGCAATGGTGACGGAGGTGCATGCCGCGCCGCTGGCGGGCGTGGTGGAGGTGGGCGACCGCGTCATGTGCGTGGGCGGCCGGCTGGCGGCGCACATGGAGTTTGACGACGTGGTGGCGGCGCTGGCCGCTGCGCCGGTGGCGGTGCGCCTTACCCTGTGGCGGCCCTCCATGGCGGCGGAGGATGAGATCTGGGAGCGGCGCAGCAAGCTGGCGGTGTCAGGCTCGCCCACGCTGGCCGGCCGCGCCTCGGCGTGGGCGCCGGGGGCGGAGGACGGCGGCGCCGCTGCCGCATCACGCCTGCGTGCGCGCGACGGCGTGCTGGCGTCCGCGCGGCGGCGGGTGGCTGCTCACCAGCCCGCCGTGCAGCTGGATGCGCTGGGCAATGTTGTGGGCGTGGCGCGCCGCCTGGATGCGCTGGCGGAAGCGGCAGCGCGGGAGGAGGACGCGGCGGGCGCGGTGTTTGAGGCCAACATGGCGCCCGCGGGCGCGGGTGGCGCGCTGCTGCCCCTCTCGCTGGCGTATGACCGTGACTTGGGCCTGCCGGTGGTGGAGGCGGTGACGGACAGCAGCCGCGTGGCGCCGCCGGTGGCGGTGGGCGACGTGCTGCTGGCAGCCGACCTCATGGTCACCGCCGACGTCAGCTTCACGGATGCCGTCAACCGCGTGCGCGCCTCTGCCGGTGCGCCACTGCACCTCACCATGTGGCGCCCCGCGGGGCAGGCACACGCAGAGGCGGCGGCGTCACGCATGAGCTTGGCACCCGGCGCGACGCTCCCCGCCGTCGTCAAGACGCCGCTGGCGCGCAGCCAGTCGTTCCGGCGCGCAGAGAGCGTGAGCGGGAGTGACGCGCCCGCGACGCCCACGCGGCCGACCGCGCCGCTGCCGCAAGACCGCGTGCACTCGCACGTGGCGGCACGCACCCTGCTGGGCACCGCAGGCGACTCCGCTGGCAGCGGTGCGCCTGCCTCCCGCGCGCGCCGCAACAGTGCAGTGCTGTCCGGCAGCGCCGCGCCATCTGGCACGGCTGGAGCTGCTGCCACCAGCGCGCCGGCACCGACCGCGCCTGGCCCACGCGTCAAGCGTAGCAGCTTGCCGTCCGGCGCCCGCGACTTGCCCGACAGCAAGTACTATGAGGCGCGCGCGGCTACCGCCGCCGCCACCGCTGCCGCCGTCGCCGCCGCTGCCACTGTTGCTGCACCTCCTGCACCAGCCCCAACCCCCGCGCCTGTGGCCGTGCCGGAGCCGGTACCCGCACCGGCAGCAGCGGTGGTGGCCCCGCCGCCGCCTGCACCCGTGCCGGCACCGGTGCCCGCCCCTGAGCCTGCCGCTGCACCAACGCCCGCCCCGCCACCACCGCCGCCGCCGGCACCGCCCGCGCCAGTGGTGGATGTGGCGGCGCTGACGGCGGAGCGCGACGCGCTGCTGGACGCCATGAAGCGGCTGCGCAGTACGACGCAGGCGGCGACGGCGGATGTGCTGGCGCGGCAGAAGGCGGTGCGGGAGCGCGCCAACAATGAGCTGCGCCGCCTGGTGGCTGCCAGCACGGAGGAGCGCGACCGCCTCCTGGCTGCCGCCGCGGCGCTGAACCGGGAGCGCGAGACGCGCACGTCGGCGGCGGAGCGCGGCACGTTTGACACCGACCTGTCGCTCATCCGCGAGCAGCTGGCGGGCGTGGCACGCGCGCGGCGCAGCGCGGAGGAGGCGGTGATGCGGGAGGCGTGGGATGCCGACCGCGCGCTGGGCGGCGAGCTGACGGAGCGGCAGGGCGCGCTGCAAGCCGACACGGACCGGCTGGCGCACCGGCTGCGTGCCGTCACGGCGGCGCTGCAGGGCGCCCCGGCTCTGGCGGCCGGCACACCATCCACCGCCGCTAGCCCTACTGTGGCGGCTGCAGGCGGCGACGCGGACTACGTGGCGGCAGCGGTGGCGGCGCGCGCGCGGTCGCTGGCGGACACCGGGTCTAACGCCAGCGCGGCGGCGGTGAAGGAGATTGCCGCGGTGGCAGACCGGCTGCGTGGCGAGGTGGACGACATCAAGGCGCACATGACGCAGCTGCAGGAGAAGGCGTCCAGCGCGGCGGGCAGCCTGGCGTCGCGCGCGGCAGAGGACCGCGCCAGCGTGCTGGCCGCGGCATCCATCGACGGCTTGGCGCTGCAGTCGCGCCTGGAGGCGGTGTCGGCAGGTATTGCGGCGCGCGACGCAGCGGGCGACGCGGCGGGTGCCGCGGCGCTGCGGTCGGAGGCGGCGGCGGTGCGGGCGGAGATCGCGGCATCGGGCCGCAGCGCGGCGCACCGGGCGGATGCCATCGCAGCGCGCGCAGCGGGGGAGCAGGCGGCGCTGCAAACCGAGACGGCGATGCGGCTGGGCGCGCTGCAGGCGGCGCTGGATGAGCGGTCGGCGGAGTTGACGGGCCTGCGCGCGGCGCACGACGCGGAGCTGGCGGCGGCGCGCGCGCAGCTGGGTGAGCTGGCGGCGACGGTGGAGGCGCAGCAGACGGCGGCGGCGGCGGCAGCCGCCGCAGCGCAGCTGGCCGCCGAGGCGCAGCGCGCGGAGCTGTCAGGCGAGGTGGGCCGCCTGCGGGAGCAGCTGGAGGCGCAGCGGCGGGAGGCGATGGCGGCGGAGGCTGCCATCGCCGCGCGCACGCGCACCGAGCTGGAGGCGGCCATGGCGACGGCGGCAGAAGGCAACGCGCGGCTGGCGGCTGCTGCGGCGGCGCGCGAGGACGAGCTGCGGTTTGCGGCGGACGCGGAGCGCGCGGCGCTGACGGCGGAGCTGGCTGCCATCCGGCGTGACATGGCGGACAGCGCGGCGGCAGCGGCGGCGACGCAGGAGGGCATCCTGGCGGCGGCGCGGAAGGACGCGGCGGCGCTGCAGAAGGAGGTGGACGAGACGCGTACTCACCTGGCGGCCATGCTGTCGGGCCGGCTGGAGGAGCTGCGCGGCCTGCAGGACCGCTACTTCCACGACGAGATGTCGGCGACGCGGGACGAGCTCGCGGCGCTGCGCAGCGCCGCCAGCGAGCGCGCAGAGGCGAGCGCGGCGGCCAGTGCGGCAGCGGAGGTGCAGCTGGCAACCGTAAAGGACCAGCTGGTGGGCGAGGTGGCGGCGCTGCGCGCTGCCCTCACCGCCGCGCGCACCGACACGGAGGCGCGCGTGGCGGCAGTGGCGTCTACCGCGGACGCGGCAGCAGAGGCGGCGCGGCGGGAGGCAAACGCCACGCGTGCAGCGCTGGCGGCGGAGGCGGCGGCGCGCGAGACCGCGGTGCTGTCCGCCGCGTCCGCCGACAAGGTGGCGCTGCTGGCGGAGCTGGATGTGGTGCGCGGCGAGATGCGGGCGGCAGCGGCGGCGGCAGCGGAGCAGCAGGCCGCCATCCAGCAGGCGGCGCGCGAGCAGGTGGCCAAGCTGACGGCGGAGGCGGAGGCAAGCCGGATAGCGCTGGCGGGCGAGCTGGCGGCGCGTACAGCGGAGCTGCGGCACCTGCAGGTGGCGTACGACGCGCAGCTGGCGGACGCACGCAGCGAGCTGGCGGACGTGCGGCGCGCTGCCGCCGACGCCGCCGCCGCCGTGTCGGGCGTGGCGGAGGACGCGGCGCGCACGGAGGCAGAGGCGGCAGCGGCGCGCGTGGCCGCGGAGCTGAAGGACGAGGTGGCGGCGCTGCAGGCGCGGCTGGCGCGGGAGGGTGAGGTGGCGGCGGCGCGCGTGGAGGAGGTGTCGCGCGGCGCGGCAGCTGCGGCGGCGGCGCTGGAGGAGACGTCGGCGCGCGACCGCGTGACGGCGGCGGCGCTCGTGGCGGAGCTGCAGGCGTCGCTGGCGCGCGCGTCGGCGGACGACAAGGCGGAGCTGCTGGCTGCCATCGGCGCGGTGCGCGGGCAGGCGGTGGAGGCGCAGGCGGCGACGCTGGCGGCGCAGGCGCACATCCTGGACCTGGCGGACCGCGAGAAGGCGGCGCTGGCGGCGCAGGCGGGCGCGGTGGCCGCCAAGCTGGAGGCGGCGCTGGGAGCGAAGGAGGAGGAGCTGCGCGCCGTGACGTCCAGCATGAGCGCCGGCCTGGCGGCGCGCGACGCGCTCATCGACCGCCTGCAGGCGCTGGTGGAGACGCACGCGGCGGTGGCGGGCAGCGCGGGCGACGCGCGGCGCGCGGCGGAGGAGAGCGCACGTGCCAAGGCAGAGGAGCGCGACGTGCTGGAGGCCAAGTACCGCGCGCTGCGGGAGGAGCTGGATTCGGAGCGCGCGGTGGTGCGCGAGCAGCTGGCAGCTGTGCGGATGGATGTGGACGCGTCCAAGGCGGCGGCGACGCGGGAGCTGGAGGCGCTGCGCTCCGCCGCCGACCGCGAGCAGTCCAGCCTGGCGGCATCTGCCGCGGTGCACCGCGCCGCCATGGAGGCAGCGCTGGAGGCGGCGCGCACCGCCAAGTCGGACGCGGAGCGCGAGCACGAGGCCAACGAGGCGCGGCTGCGGCACCGGCTGGACGACACGCTGGTGCAGCTGGCCAAGGAGGCGGAGATGCACCGCGCCAACATGTCGTCCGCGCTGCTGGCGCACGAGGCGGAGCGGGCGCGTATGGCGGAGGGCGCGGCAGCGCGGGAGGCGGAGCTGGCGGCGGCGGCGGCGCGCAGCCAGGCGTCGCTGGCGGCGACTGCGGAGGAGCACCGCGCGCGGCTGGAGGCGACGCTGGCGGCGGCGGAGGAGGCGCGGCGTGACAGCGAGGTGGCGGCGGCGGTGCGGCAGCAGCTGGTGGTGCGGCAGGCAGAAGACACGGTGGCGGTGCTGAGCGAGCAGGCGGAGCTGCACCGGCGGCACATGGAGCGGTCGTTGGAGGCGGCGCGGCGGGAGGCGAGCGCGGCAGACGCGCGCGCTGCCGCCATCCAGGCCGACCTGGAAGGCCGGCTGGCGCACAGCTTTGAGCAGCAGGAGGCGGCGGCACGCGAGATCACGGCGGCGGCGGAGGGCTACCGGCTCGCCGCCGCGCTGCGCGCCAAGCTGACGCAGTACGAGCGGCAGCTGGTGGCAGAGAAGCGGCGCGGCGACGCGCTGGAGCGCGAGCTGGAGGCGTCGCTGTACGGCCTTACCGACGCGGAGCGGCCGGCGCTGCTGGAGGATGTCAGCAGCAGCCCAGGCGCCGCGTCGCGTGCCGCGCGCGCCGTTGCCATGGCCAATGCACGCGTCACCGCCGCGTCACCGCTGCCGTCCACGCCCGGCGGCACCACGCGGCCCGCCGGCGCCCTGGGCGGTCGCTTTGGTGCGGGCCGGCCTGGCGTGGTGGCAGGCGGCGACGATGCCGCCGGTTTGCCAGCAGCGGGCGGGTCACCCACTGCACGCAGCAGCGGCAGTGGTGGCGGTGGCGGCGGCGGTGGTGGCGGCGGTGGCGGTGTTGGGTTTGCAACATCACCCGTACCTGCCGGCGCCTCCATGCGCAGCACCAGCGCGGGGCGACGCTCCAAGTCGCCCTCCCTGGACAGCATCACGGAGGACGACGCGGGCGGTGGCAGCAGCGGCGGCGGCGCACGTGCGTCGGTGGCGCCCGGCTCCAGCCCGGTGACCACCGCGTCTGCGCTGCTGCGCCGGCCGTCCAGCCGCGCCAGCATGCGGGTGGACGACACGGTGGCGTCGCCTGACCGGCCGGACGGCAGCGGTGTGGTGGCGGCGCTGGGCCTGTCCACCGAGATGAGCGTGCGCCTGCCGGCTGTGCTGCCGGCGTCGCTGACCGCCACCACGCGCGCCGCCGACCTGGAGCGCAAGGTGGAGCGGCTGGAGCGGCGGCTGTCGCGCGGCTCCTCCCTGCGCGCCATGGACACGGAGAGCCTGGCGGCTGCCGCCACCGCCACCGCCGCGGGCGCCGTGCTGCCGGGCTTTGCCGTCGCCGCCGCCGTGTCCCCCGTGCTGCACCCCGCCGACGTCGCTGGCTACGGCCGCGTGGTGGTGACGCCAGAGGCGGGCTCCGCGCTGCGCCGGGTGGCCAGCCGCGGCAGCATTGCGGCCGGCATGGGCAGCCCCACGTCGTTGGGACGGCCTGAGTCCATGCGCGTGGCGGGCGCCGGCACGGGCCGGCTGGGCGTGAGCTCGCCGGTGGCGAGCGCGCGCGCGAGCGTCGTGGATGGCAGTGGTGCCGGCAGCCCGCCGGTGGCGTTGCCGCGTGCGCGGAGCGTGGGCAAGTTCCGTGAGACGGTGACGGGGTTCGCGCCGGAGGTGCACGAGGCGTACGAGGCGGCGTACAACCCGCGCGACACGCTGGTGCTGGAGGCGCCCGCGGCGGCCACGCGCAGCACGCAGGTGCAGATGGCGCGCTCGCCGTCCGCGCGCAACAGCCGCGTCGTGCCGTCGCGGTCAGCGGTCGCTGACGAACTGCTGCGCGAGTCGCTGGCGGCGGGCACCGCCGACCCCGGCGTTGTGGCGCTGCTGTCGCAGCTGCGCGACAAGGTGGAGGCGGAGAGCTCACGTGCGACGGCAGCAGCCGCTGCTGCGCGGGTGCGGGAGGAGCGCGCCGCTGCGGCGGAGCGGATGAGCCGCACTGGCTCCTTCCACCGCCCCGCCGCTGCTTCGCCGCCCTCCCCACGCATGTCTGCCGCCTGGTCGGCAGCACTGAGCGGCGGCAGCGGTGACGCGCTGCCGCCGGCCAGCCGTGCCGCGTCACCGCGGCCCGTCACTGCTACCGCGGCGCGTGCGGTGGCCACGGCCACTGCGGCGCCGCGCACCCGCCCGGCTGACGACGACGCCATGTCTGTACAGGACAGCGTGCACACGTTTACAGATGCGGATGCGGAAGCGCAGCGGCCCCGTGTTGACCTGTCCAGGCTCCCTGCCGCGGTGCCTGCCCGCCCACGTGCGCCGCCGCCGCCGCCAGCGCGCGTGGCTGTGCCAGCGCCCGCGCCAGCGCCAGCGCCGGTGCCAGCGCCGCCGGGTGGCGGGGAGCGCAGCCTGCTGGAAAGCGACATTGCGTCCCTTGAGCAGGAGTTGACGGCGCTGGCGCGCATGGGGCACAGCCTGCCATAGCCGAATGCGCACTACCGGTACCACCCACTCACGTGTTGGCACATTCCTCCTGTTGCGGCGGCCCACGGGCGTGTTGTGTGGTCATAGGGTGTGCAATGAAAAGGGCTTCGCCGCATGATAATCTTCATTATATCTTGCATCATCACACTTCGACCCCTGCCATTCAAGTGTATGTGTACAGTGTGACGATACAAGGCCAGGCCAGGGCGATTAATAACAACCAAACTCCCATAGACATGAATAATAATCGGATAGTTACCGAGGCACGGTGCTGCCAGGGAACCCGGACGATGCGCGGGCTGAAAAGGTGTAGCGGCGTGGAATGGCGCCGCCGGCGGCAGCGGGGGCGGATGTGGCGCTCGTTCCGGTACCGGTGGTACTGCCAGCCCCGCTGGCCCCGCTGCTGCCGGCGGCGGGGGCAGGATGTGGCGCGCCCGGGGCGCGAGCGGCATGCATGGCCTCAAAGGCAGCGCGTGCTCGGGCTGCAGCTGCCGCCATGGCGGCTGAGGTGGCCGGCGTGGCGGAGGCCGCATGGCGCAGGCCGCCGCCGGCGGGGGCAGTAGCCGGTGGCGGCGCGTCGCAGTACTCGCGGTACGCGCTCGCCAGGATGGCAAACAGGTGGTGTGCCTCCACCTGCTCCGCCACGGACGCCGCCGCCATCTTGTCAGGGTGCACCACCCGCGCCGCCTTCTTGTACGCCATCTTGATGGCGTCTGGCGTGCCCTCCTCCGCCAGTGACGCGATTGCGGCGGGCACCTCGCGGCCCGGGGTGGCGTCCGCCAACGTTAGCAGCATGGCGCGAATGCCCTTTCCGCGCCGCCACACCGCCAGCCGCCGCTCAATTGCTGCCTCCTGCCGGCTCCGCTCCGCCGCCGCCCGTCGGCTGTCCTCCTCCCCGCTGGCCAGCGCCGCCAGCCGCTCCGCCTGCCGCAGCCGCAGCGCCTCGTCTTCCGTGCGCAGCCGCTCCTCCATGCGCCGTGCCGCGTCCGGCTCTGGCCGCTCCCACCGCACCGCACGCGTCACCTTGTGGTAGTAGTACCGTGTGCCGTCGGCTGCCACGGCAGGCATCCAGCTCTTCAGCTCCGGCGGGCTGCCGCCGCCGCCGCCACTGCTGCCACCGTCGCCGCCGGTGGGGGCGGCGGCAGCGGGGATTGTCACGGTTGATGGCCGCCACCTGCCCGCTGGGGTGGCAGCGGCGGCCGGTGGCGCGGATGCTGGAGCGCCGGTGGGGGCGGGGTCTGGTACAACTGGTGCGGCATGTGGCGGTGGCCGCCACGCGTGGGTCGCCGCGTGCATGCGAGGCATCTGGCGGGATGATGCCGCAGGGGCAGGCGCGGGTGCGGGTGCGGGGGACGGTGCGGGTGCCGCAGCCGCGCCGCCGCTGTCACCCGTGCCGGCAACCGACATGGCATGCCCACGCAGCACGGCTGCAAGGAGGCGTTGCTGCAGCTCGGCCTTCTCCACGCAGTCGTCGTGCGGGATGCCTGCCTTTGCAAGCGTCGACTGCAGCGACGCCACCGGCAGTGCCAGAATGGCGTCACGAAGGCGGGCATCGTGCGCTGCTGCGGCGGAGGTGGTGGGTTCCGCTGGCGCTGGGGGTGGTGCTGATGCAGGGGCAGGGGCCGGTGCAGGGGCTGGGGCCGGGGCCGGGGCAGACGCTGGTGTTGGCGCCGGGGTCGCCGCCTGTGCCGCCGGTACTGGTGGGGGCTTGGACGGTGAGACGGGCATGCGGCGCAGCAGGTCCTCTGCGTCCCTATCCACTGCCGCGGTGGCAGCCTCGTAAACCCGCGCCGCCTCGCGGTTGCGAGCGGACGCGGCAGCAAAGGGCGCGGCAGGCACCGCCGCACCGCCGCCGCTCAACAACACGGTGACGCGTGAGGGGTCAAACTCCATTGTGCGCGTAACGGCGGGTTTTGGCGCGGTGGAGGCAGCCGGGTGTGGCACCGGCACAGGCGAGGCTGCAGTCGGGGCTGCAGTCGCAGGCGTCGGCACTGGCGCTGGTGCTTCTTGTGCACTCTCGCTGCGCCCATTCCCACTCGCCCCTGCCGCCGCCGCCGCATCATCATCGTCGCTGCCGCTCCAGGTGCTATCGCTATTGCTGCTGCCGTCGGTGGTGCTGACGCCGGCAGCCTCAGGCGCAGCTGCTGCCGCCGTGCCAGTGCCAATGTCGTGCCGGCCGGCGTGCCATGCCAGACCCACCGTCGCGTCGCCGCGGCCGGCAGGCGGCAGTGCGGCAGCAGCGCCCCACACTGGCGCCGTGGCGCTCGCTGCTGTTGGTGCAGTGGCGTCACCAGTGCCACCGCCAGCAGGTGTGGTACCAGCACCAGTCGCAGACGCGGCAGCTGCGGCAGCCACAAGGGCTGCTGCTGCTGACGCCGATTGCACCGAATGCAGGTGCTCCACCTCCGCCAGCCGTGCACGCAAGGCGGCCGCCTCATTGAGCGCCGCCATCACCGACTCTTCGCACGTTTGCAGCGTGCGCACCTGCCACGCCTGCATGTCTGCCTGCCACGCTTGCGTGATGCCCTCGTACTGCGTGCGCGCCGCGGTCACCGCGCGCTCCGCGTACGCCGCACGGCCATCTGCCAGGCTGTCCAGCAGCGCTCGCACGCCCCGCAGCACAGCGGCCTCAAACGCTGCTGGGGTGCCAGGCGTCGGTGTGGCGGGCAGGGCAGCACATGCCATGCGTGCCGCCACCAGTGCCTCGCCCTCCTCCTCGCTGTCGCGCTCCAGCCGCAGGCCGTCAAACACGCCCACCACGGCACCCAGGCAGGCGTCCCGCGCCTCCACGCCCCCCGCACGCCGCGCCACCTCTGCCGCATCCGCAGCGGCCGCCTGTGCCTCATGTCGTGCAGCCGCCGCTGCTACTAGCTCGCCCGCCACCGCTGCTGCCACCGCGTCGCGCTGCGCTGCTTCCGCGTCAGCGGCAGCCGCAGCCAGCGCATCGGCGTGCGCCTGCCGCGCCCTCTCTGCCTTCATCACCTCCACCTCCCACCGCCCGCGCACCACCTCCAGTTGCGCACGCAGGGTGGCAACCTCCGACGTCCCGTGCGCCGTCGCCGTCGCTTCCTCCTCTAACCAATCGCCCGCCACTTCCGTCAGAACAGGCGCGCCGCCGGCGGCAGCGGTCGCTGGCGGCGGTGGTGGCAGAGCACTGGTGCTGCGTTCGGACGCGTCGCCACCCGTGCCGGTCGATTGCGGCGGCGGCGGCGGCGGCGGCGGCGATGTTGGTGACCCGTCACCCGGCACGCGCAGGGGTGACACAGCAGAACTGTGGCGGCGGCGGCGAAGGCCAGGCTGCAATTCATCGTCGCTGCTGCCGGCGCTCCACTCATCAAAGTGGCGCGAGCCGGGCGACACCTCCGTGCTGGCGTGCGCCGCCGTCGCTGGTGCGTCGCGGTGTGGTGCAGGCATGGGCACACCGGGTGTGGCGGCAGGCGGGTGTGCGGCTGCCGCGCTGCCGTGCCCGTGGCGCTGGGAGGTGACGCGCAGCGGCGAAAACCCCACTGCAACATTAACGCCGCCGCCGGCCACCGCGGCGCTGCTGACAGCTGCCTTGGCATGCGGCGCCGGCCCGCTTGCGGCCGCCGCGTTTGTGGAACTAAGCCGGGCGGCGGTGCGGCGACCGGCGGTTGCTGGTGCAGCTTCGCTAGGTGGCGCTCCTCCGCTGCTGCTCGCCGCACCGCTGCTAATACCGCTACCGCTGCTACTTGCTGCCTCTGCACCACCACCGGCGCTACCCACACCTGGTGGTGGTGGTGGCGGCGGCGCACGAGGCGCGGATGGCAAGGACACTAACAATGCTGCGGCAGCGGCCGGTGCAGCTGCCGCATGCGGCGGCGTGGTGGCAGTGGGTGGCGGCGGCGGCGGCGACGCGGAGTGCGGGCCAGGTACTGCACTGCTCCCGCTCGGTGGTGTAGGCGCGTCACCCTGCCGACCCGCACTGCTTGGCCCTTGCGACGACGCCGGCGACACCAGCCGTGGCGGCGTGGTGGTTGCCTCCTCGCTGCCGCCATGCAGGCGGTCCAGGCTGTGTGACACGCTGGCCAACTGCGTCTGCAGTGACGCATTCTCCCGTCGTGCACGCGCCAGCGCACCGCGCAGCGCCTCCACGCTATCCAGCCCCGACAGGCTGCGTGCATGATGTGTTGTTGTCGGCTCGGCGGCGGCGGTGGCTGCAACAGCTGCTGCTGGTGCAGTCAGGCCTGGCGGTGGTGCCGGCTGCACCGCAACGACCGTACCTGCAAGCTCCCCAATACTGCCCACGCCCGCACGCAGCATGCTGCGCCGCATGGCAGAGGCGGGGCTCACGGCGGGCGCCTGTGTCCCGCCCTCACCCGTGCCACCACCGCTAAGCGCCCGCACACGCTCCAGGTGCTGCCGCAGCGTGGCAATGGACGTCGTCCTGCCGTCGCCACCACCACTACTGCTTGTTGGTGATGGCTTTTCTGCCGCTGCCGCCGGGGCGGTCGACGCCGCTGGCGGCGGCGGCGATGTCGCAGCCATCCCAAGGATGCCGCTTGCCGCGGCTGCTTGCCAACGACACCTGCCAGTGGCAGTCAGCAACGACAACCGTCAGCCACAGCCGCCCGGCAACCACACTGGCCACGAGCCGTCCGTCCACTACAGTACAGCCACCACACCGCCGTCAACCACAGTGCAGGCACACCGCCGTCCGGCAACCACAGTGCAGCCACCACACCGTCCACCAAAGTGTCAACGGTCCTAGACTCCTTGATTTTGGGGTGGGGTGGCAGCAACGCCAACACTATTTGCGCATGAAATAAGCACACACAACAAGGATAAATGACACGAGTATCACATAGAGCGCATGAATTTGCGTGCGGGGCGTGTGCGTAATCATTTCCCATTGGTGCGGCGTAGGCGCGGCAGCGAGGAGGACTCCCTTCCGTTACTACTCTTGCGCGCGCTGGCGGCGCCACAAGTGGCATTAATGCAGACATTACGCACAACACACGACTCATTGGATGTATTTCAAGCGACTGGCGCTGTGTGTGCTGCCAATTCGTCCGGCTTGATATTGAAATGATGGGCAAAACTTTGCTGTCAAACGGCGCTCAACCTCTTACTCAGCTACTGGTTCTGAAACGGCGATTTCAGCATCCCCAAGGCGGCCATCCAGATACCACGCAGCCCACCACATGAAAAACACCAATACCGTTGATTTCCCCGCAGCTTGTGTACCAAGTCCGTTTGCGTCGTGTTGTGATCTCAAAGATAC
>ERZ778022.2942-NODE-2942-length-16730-cov-4.667406_pt1 | contig 16730 bp, 9 predicted proteins | sample MGYA00375752_ERZ778022 | MGnify/ENA primary metagenome ERZ778022 (study PRJEB29350, sample SAMN05389826) | bioreactor metagenome | isolation source: Thiocyanate bioreactor | place: South Africa: University of Cape Town | collected 2014-04-04 ... | reverse complement strand
CTACATCGCCCGCTATCTCGGCTTCATGCTGCTGGAAGGCGAGGACCTGACGGTCTTCAACGACCGCGTCATGGTGCGCACCGTCGCCGGGCTGAAACCGGTCAGCGTGCTGTGGCGCCGCCTGGACGCCTCCTATGCCGATCCGCTGGAGCTGAACCAGCAGTCGCATATCGGCACGCCCGGCCTGGTCGAGGCACTTCGCGCCGGCTCGGTATCGATCGTCAATGCGCTCGGCTCCGGCATCCTCGAAACGCGGGCACTTTTGTCCTTCATGCCGACCATCTGCCGCCACCTGCTCGGCGAGGACCTGCTGATGCCGTCGATCGCCACCTGGTGGTGCGGGCAGCAGGCGGAGCGCGAGCATGTCGCCAGCAATATTTCCAGGATGGTCATCGGGCCTGCCTATTCGCGCCTGCCGTTCTTCGACGACAACGGCCAGTCGGTGCTCGGCTCGACGCTGCGCAGCTCGGCAAAGGTCTCCATCGCCGACTGGCTGAACACCGACGGCGCCAAGCTGGTCGGCCAGGAGGCCGTGACGCTGTCGACGACGCCGGCCATCGTCAACGGCAAGCTGACGCCGCGGCCGATGAGCCTGCGCGTCTTCGCCGCCCGCACCCATGACGGCTGGGAGATCATGCCGGGCGGTTTTGCCCGTATCGGCTCCGGCGACGACGTGGCGGCGATTGCCATGCAGTCCGGCGGCCGCGCCGCCGACGTCTGGATCGTCAGCGACAAGCCGGTGGAGCGCACCACGCTCCTGCCGGCCGAGGAAAATTTCACCCGCAACATGCCGGGCAGCCTGCCGAGCCGGGCGGCGGACAACCTCTTCTGGCTTGGCCGCTACATCGAGCGGGCGGAAGGGGCGCTGCGCATCCTGCGCGCCTGGAACGCCCGCTTCGCCGAATCCGCCGATCCGAAGCAGCCGCTGCTCGCCAATGTCAGCGATTATCTCGCAGCCCTCGACATGGACACGACGGAGGCCGTGCCGGAAAGCCTGCTGCGCAACATCGACAGCGCCGTCTATTCCGCCAGCAACATCCGCGACCGTTTCTCGCCGGACGGCTGGCTGGCGCTGAACGACCTGGCGAAGACGGCAAGACGGTTTCACGAGCGCGTCAAGCCCGGCGACGACGCCACGCATGCGATGACCGTTCTCTTGCGCAAGCTCGCCGGTTTCGCCGGTCTGGTGCACGAAAACATGTATCGCTTCACCGGCTGGCGTTTTCTATCCATCGGCCGCTACCTCGAGCGCGGGCTGCACATGACACGGCTGCTCGGCCACATGTCCGGGCCGGAGGCACCGGACGGGGCGCTCGACATGCTGCTCGAGATCGGCGACAACGTCATGACCCATCGCCGCCGCTACAACGTCAACACCGCACGGCTGACGGTAACCGACCTCCTAGCGCTCGATCCGCTCAACCCGCGTTCCATTCTGTTCCAGCTCAACGAGATCCGCACCGAAGTGGAACAACTGCCGAATGCCTTCGTCAACGGCCAGATGTCGCCTTTCTACCGCGAGGCGATGCGGCTGCATTCCGGCGTCGCCGTCATGACGCCGGAGACGATGAACGGCGACGTCTACCGGCGGCTGGAAAACGAGATCGAGCGGCTGTCCGACATTCTCGCGCAAACCTATCTGGGCTAGGGTCCGCCATGCTGTACGACCTGTCCCTGCACATGGGTTACCTCTACGACGCCCCGGCCACGAATGCGCGGCACATCATCCGCGTGCTGCCACTGTCGCTGCCCGACCGGCAAAGGCTGGTCGCCGGTTCGCTGACGGTGAGCCCGACACCCGGGGAACGCTCGACCTTCACCGATTTCTTCCAGCATCCGGCCTCGTCGGTGTTCGTGCGCGCCCCGCACGAGCGGCTCGATATCCGCATGAAGGCACGCGTGCAGGTGGAAGCGCAGGCCATCGCCGCCGACCTGTCGCCGCTGCTGGCCAAGCTGCCCGATGAAGTGGCGGACTGCTGGTCGCTCGATCCCGGCTCGCCGCACCACTTCTTCGGCACCAGCCCGCGCATCCCGCAGGAGCCCATTATCGCCGATTATGCGCGCGGCATGGCCGGCGAAGACCGCACGGTGTGCCAGATCGCGACAGCCTTGTGCGCCCGCATCCACAAGGATTTCACCTATGATCCGGAAGCGACGACGGTGGATACGACACCGAAGCAGGCCTTCCTGCTGAAGCGCGGCGTCTGCCAGGATTTCAGCCACATCATGATCTCGGCGCTGCGCAGCCTCGGCATCCCCGCCGGTTATGTCAGCGGCTACCTGCGCACGATTCCGCCGCCCGGCAAGGAGCGGCTGGAGGGCGCGGACGCCATGCATGCCTGGGTTCGCGTCTGGTGCGGCGATGCCATGGGCTGGATCGAACTCGACCCGACGAACAACATTGCCGCCGGCACCGACCACATCGTCGTCGCCTACGGCCGCGACTATTCCGATGTCGCGCCGGTGATCGGCGTTCTCAAGAGTTACGGCAAGCAGCAGACCATCCAGGCGGGGGATGTCGTCCCCGTCGGTTGACGGTCGCTGTCACAAAACATGCGCCTTCGATAAAATTGTAGGCGTTTCATCAATCGTCCATCAAGGAGAACGCGCTAAAGCTTGTCCAGCGATAAAAAATCACTGGATATGCGTCATGAGTGGTCTCCTGGGTCGTGAAGCGAAATTAAGGCATCTGCTGCGGGACAAGGGCGGTAACTTCGCCATCACCACAGCCCTGATCATTCCTGTCCTGCTCGGCTTCGTCGGGCTGGCGATAGACACATCGAATCTGCTGCAGGAAAAAAACCGGTTGCAGGACGCGGCCGATTCCGCAGCGCTTGCGGCGGCTTCCGCCCTTGCCGAAAAGGGCATCACCGAAAATGAAGCCCGCCAGCTTGCCATCCAGTTCCTGACCGGCCAGATGGCCAACGAGGGCAGCACCCCCGACAGCGATAAGGGCGTGCCGAAAGACAGCCCCTTCACGACGGATCCGGTCGTCGAGATCACCGAAACGCCGGTCGGCGGCGCGGGCAAGAACTTCAAGGTGGAAATCAAGGCAGCCTATACGGTCCCCTTTTCCGGCTTCAGCAACGTTGTCGGCTTCAAGTCGATGGATGTCTCGGTGAAGAGCGTTTCCGAGAGCCAGACCGAGAGCAAGAACGCCTTGTCGATGTACCTGGTGCTCGACAAGTCCGGCTCGATGGCATGGAAGACCGATACCGAGAGCAAGACCGCCACCTCCTGCCCGAACTACACGGAAAGCAACTGGAAATATTACCCCAATCTGGCGGCATCCAGCCCCTGCTACATCTCGAAGATCAACGCCCTGAAGACGGCCGTCGGCAGCCTGATGACGCAGTTGACCACAGCTGACCCGAAGGGCGACTACGTCCGCATCGGCGCTATTTCCTATGATCTCGATACGCAGGCCGCGACAAGCCTTTCCTGGGACAAGGCAGCAACGTCGACCTATGTCGATGCCCTGCAGGCGCTCGGCGGCACCGCATCCGCGAAAGGCATGCAGACCGCCTACGACAGCCTCATGAAGGTGAAGAAGTCCGGTGGCTACAAGGAAGAGGACGAGCACAAGAGCAAGAACGGCCAGGTTCCGACCAAATACATCGTCTTCATGACGGATGGCGACAACAACTACACGGGCGACGACGTCTCGACAAAGGCCACGTGCGACGCCGCCCGCACCGCCAAGATCCAGATCTACACCGTCGCCTTCATGGCGCCGACGCGCGGCCAGCAGCTGCTGCAATACTGCGCCACCGACACAAGCCACTATTTCGCCGCCGACAACATGGCCGAGCTTGTGGCCGCCTTCAAATCCATCGGTGAAAAGGCATCGCAGCTGTCGACACGCCTGACCAACTGACGTCGCGGCCCTTTATCTAAACGCTACAAATCACCCGCTTCCGCAATGGCCGGAGGCGGGTTTTTCATGTTTCGCGGCCATTGAGCAGACACGCAAATTCCGGCAAACGCAAGTCCTTTTCATTTGCGGAGCACAACCGCCGATGATTTTTCACAGCGCTTAAATCTCTGTTGCAAGTGCATGATATCGGTGCATAAACTGACCGTATGATGCCGCACGCGAGTTGACTTGTGTTGGTCGTTCGGTTGCCAAACCACTATCCAAACCTACAGAGCCACATAATGAACAATCTCCCCAAGGCAGACCTCCCCCTTCCCGCCCCGCGCAGTTCCCAACCGGAGGTTCTCGCGGAAGAAATTATCGAGCGCCTGACCTACAGGATCGGCAAGGATGCCCAGGTGGCCAAGCCGCACGACTGGCTGACGGCGACGATCCTGGTCATCCGTGACCGCATCATCGACAAGTGGATGGCCTCCACCAAGCAGGTCTACAAGACCAACGCCAAGCGGGTGTATTATCTATCGCTGGAATTCCTGATCGGCCGCTTGATGCGCGACGCCATCAACAACCTGGGCCTGATGTCGGAAATCCGCGACGCGCTGACCTCGCTCGGCGTCGAGTTCGACGTCATCGCCGGGCTGGAGCCGGATGCGGCGCTCGGCAACGGCGGTCTCGGGCGTCTCGCCGCCTGCTTCATGGAATCGATGGCGACGGTCGACATTCCCGCCTATGGCTACGGCATCCGCTACATGCACGGCCTGTTCCGCCAGCAGATGGCCGACGGCTGGCAGGTGGAGTTGCCGGAAACCTGGCTCGCCCACGGTAACCCTTGGGAATTCGAACGCCGCGAAAGCTCCTATGAAATCGGCTTCGGCGGCGCGGTGGAAACGGTCGGCGGTTACGACGACACCCCGCGTTACGTCTGGAAGCCCGCCGAACGCGTCATCGCCATGGCCGACGACACGCCCGTCGTCGGATGGCGCGCCAAGCGGGTGAACACGCTGCGCCTGTGGACCGCGCAGCCGATCGACCCGATCCTGCTCGACGCCTTCAACGCCGGCGACCATATCGGCGCGTTGCGCGAGAGCAACAAGGCGGAAGCCCTGGCCCGGGTGCTCTATCCGGCCGACGCGACGCCTGCCGGCCAAGAACTGCGGCTGCGCCAGGAATTCTTCTTCTCCTCGGCCTCGCTCCAGGACATTCTGCGCCGCCACCTGCAGCAGTACGAGGACTTCACCTCGCTTCCGGACAAGGTGTCGATCCAGCTCAACGACACCCATCCGGCCGTCTCGATCGCCGAGCTGATGCGCCTGCTGATCGACGTCCACAACCTGGATTTCGAGCAGGCCTGGGACATCACCTGGCGCACCTTCAGCTACACCAACCACACGCTCCTGCCGGAAGCGCTGGAAAGCTGGCCGGTGCCGCTGTTCGAGCGGCTTCTGCCGCGCCACATGCAGATCGTCTATGCGATCAACGCCAAGATTCTCGTCGACGCCCGCAAGTCGAAGATGATGAACGACGCCGAAATCCGCTCGATCTCGCTGATCGACGAAAACGGCGACCGCCGGGTGCGCATGGGCAACCTCGCCTTCACCGGCTCGCATTCGATCAACGGCGTCTCGGCGCTGCATACCGAACTGATGAAAGAGACGGTCTTCGCCGATCTCCACAAGCTCTACCCGACGCGCATCAACAACAAGACCAACGGCATCACGCCGCGGCGCTGGCTGATGCAGTGCAATCCGGGCCTGACCGGCCTGCTGCGCGAAACCATCGGCGATGCCTTCATGGACGACGCCGAGGCGCTGAAGGCCCTCGACGCCTACGCCGACAACGCCGATTTCCAGGCAAGATTCGCGGCGATCAAGCGCGCCAACAAGCAGGTGCTGTCCAATCTCGTGGCGCAACGCATGGGCATCCGGCTCGATCCGTCGGCAATGTTCGACATCCAGATCAAGCGCATCCACGAATACAAGCGTCAGTTGCTCAACATCATCGAGGCGGTGGCGCTTTACGACCAGATTCGTTCGCGGCCGGAACTGGATTGGGTGCCGCGCGTTAAACTCTTCGCCGGTAAGGCGGCGCCGAGCTATCACAACGCCAAGCTGATCATCAAGCTGGCCAACGACGTAGCCCGCGTCATCAACAACGATCCCGCGGTGCGTGGCCTGCTGAAGGTGGTCTTCATTCCCAACTACAACGTCTCCCTGGCGGAAATCATGGTGCCGGCGGCCGACCTTTCGGAGCAGATCTCCACGGCCGGCATGGAAGCGTCCGGCACGGGCAACATGAAGTTCGCCCTCAACGGCGCGCTGACCATCGGCACGCTCGACGGCGCCAATGTCGAGATGCGCGACCATGTCGGCGCCGACAACATCGTCATCTTCGGCATGACCGCCGACGAGGTCGCCAGGGTCCGGTCGGAAACGCCGAACCCGCGCGCCACCATCGAGAATTCGCGCGAGTTGTCGCAGGCGCTGGCCGCCATCGCCTCCGGCGTCTTTTCGCCGGACGACCGCAACCGCTTCGCCGGGCTGGTGGACGGCATCTACACCCATGACTGGTTCATGGTCGCCGCCGACTTCGATTCCTACACCCGTGCCCAGCGCGAGGTGGATGCAATCTGGAGCGAGCCGGAACGCTGGTATTCCAAGACCATCCGCAACACCGCGCGCATGGGCTGGTTCTCGTCGGACCGTTCGATCCGGCAATATGCGAAAGAGATCTGGAGAGCCGGATGAAAAAGCCGTCGAAACGCCTCCCCGGGGAGGTCCAGTCGGTGGAGGTGTCCACCGACGACATCGCGGCCATCATCACCGGTACCCATACCGATCCCTTTGCCATTCTCGGCGTTCACCGCGTGGCGGACGGCTACGCGGCGCGCGGCTTCATCCCGGGCGCCGAAGCCGTCACGGCTGTGGCGCTCGACGGAACGGTGGTCGGGGAACTGACCAGCCTCGACCCGGCCGGCTTTTTTGCCGGACCCGTCCAGCTTTCGAAACTGCAGCCGCTTCGTTACCGCGCCCGGCGCGGCGATGCGGAGTGGATGATCACCGATCCGTACAGCTTCGGCCCGGTGCTCGGGCCGATGGACGATTATTACATCCGCGAAGGCTCGCACCTCAGGCTCTTCGACAAGATGGGCGCCCATCCGCTGAAGCATGAAGGCGTCAACGGCTTCCATTTTGCCGTCTGGGCGCCGAATGCCAGACGGGTTTCCATTGTCGGCGACTTCAACAACTGGGACGGCCGCCGGCACGTGATGCGGCTGAGGGCCGACACCGGCATCTGGGAGATCTTCGCCCCCGACGTCGTTGCCGGCCAGACCTAGAAGTTCGAGATCATGGCGCAGAACGGCGTGCCGCTGCCGCTGAAGGCCGATCCCTTTGCCCGTCGTGCCGAACTGCGCCCGAAAAACGCCTCGATGACCACCGCCGAACTGGTGCAGGAATGGGATGACGAGGCGCACCGCGAGCACTGGGCAACCGTCGATCACCGCCGCCAGCCGATCTCGATCTACGAGGTGCATGCCGGCTCCTGGCAACGCAAGGACGACGGCACGATGCTTTCCTGGGACGAGCTGGCAACACGGCTCATCCCCTATTGCACCGACATGGGCTTCACCCATATCGAATTCCTGCCCATCACCGAACATCCCTACGATCCTTCCTGGGGATACCAGACGACCGGGCTTTACGCGCCGACCGCACGTTTCGGCGAACCGGAAGGGTTTGCCCGCTTCGTCAACGGCTGCCACAAGGTCGGCGTCGGCGTCATCCTCGACTGGGTGCCGGCACATTTCCCGACCGACGAGCACGGCCTGGCCTGGTTCGACGGCACAGCACTTTACGAGCACGAAGACCCGCGCCAGGGTTTCCACCCTGACTGGAACACGGCGATCTACAATTTCGGTCGCCAGGAGGTCTTGTCCTACCTCGTCAACAATGCCCTCTACTGGACAGAGAAATTCCATCTCGACGGACTGCGCGTCGATGCCGTCGCCTCGATGCTCTATCTCGACTATTCCCGCAAGCACGGCGAATGGGTGCCGAACGAATATGGCGGCCGGGAAAACCTCGATGCCGTGCGTTTCCTGCAATCGGTCAACAAGCATGTCTACGGCAGCCATCCGGGCACGATGATGGTGGCGGAGGAATCGACGTCCTGGCCGAAAGTGTCGCATCCGGTGCACGAGGGCGGCCTCGGTTTCGGCTTCAAGTGGAACATGGGCTTCATGCACGACACGCTGAGCTACATGTCGCGCGAGCCGGTGCACCGCAAGCATCACCACCAGGAGATCACCTTCGGGCTGCTCTACGCCTTCTCCGAAAATTTCGTGCTGCCGCTCTCCCATGACGAGGTGGTGCACGGCAAGGGATCGCTGATCGCCAAGATGTCGGGCGACGACTGGCAGAAGTTTGCCAACCTGCGCGCCTATTACGGCATGATGTGGGGATATCCCGGCAAGAAGCTGTTGTTCATGGGCCAGGAATTTGCGCAGTGGAGCGAATGGAGCGAAGCCAAGGCGCTCGATTGGAACCTGCTGCAGTATCCGATGCACGAGGGCATGCGCCGGCTGGTGCGCGACCTCAACTTCACCTATCGCTCCAAGCCGGCGCTGCATGCGCGTGACTGCGAGGGCGAAGGCTTCGAGTGGCTGAGCGCCGACGACAGCGAAAACTCCGTCTTCGTCTGGCAGCGCAAGGCGCCGGGCGAAAAGCCGATCGTCGTGGTGTGCAACTTCACGCCGGTCTATCGCGAGAATTTCACGATCCCGATGCCGGCCGGCGGGCGCTGGCGCGAGATCCTCAATACCGATGCCGAAATCTACGGCGGCAGCGGCAAGGGCAATGGCGGACGTGTTCAGGCAGTGCAGGTGGCAAACGGGGGGACGACAGCAACGATAACCTTGCCACCACTCGCGACACTGATGCTGGAATGGGAAAACTGAAGAAAGTCGGGAGGAGTAAAGAATGATGGAAAAACGGATCCAACCGCTGGCCCGCGATGCCATGGCCTATGTTCTTGCCGGCGGCCGGGGAAGCCGCCTCAAGGAACTGACCGACCGCCGCGCAAAACCCGCCGTCTATTTCGGCGGCAAGGCACGCATCATCGATTTCGCGCTGTCGAACGCGCTGAACTCGGGTATCCGCCGCATCGGCGTCGCGACGCAATACAAGGCGCATTCGCTGATCCGCCACATGCAGCGCGGCTGGAACTTCTTCCGCCCGGAACGAAACGAAAGCTTCGACATCCTGCCCGCCAGCCAGCGCGTTTCCGAAACGCAATGGTATGAAGGCACCGCCGACGCCGTCTACCAGAACATCGACATCATCGAGCCTTACGGCCCGGAATACATGGTCATCCTAGCCGGCGACCATATCTATAAAATGGACTACGAATTGATGCTGCAGCAGCACGTCGATTCCGGTGCCGACGTCACCATCGGCTGCCTGGAAGTGCCGCGCATGGAGGCCACCGGCTTCGGCGTCATGCATGTCAACGAGAAGGACGAGATCATCGCCTTCGTCGAGAAGCCGGCCGATCCGCCGGGCATTCCCGACAAGCCGGATTTCGCGCTGGCCTCGATGGGCATCTACGTCTTCCACACCAAGTTCCTGCTCGACTGCCTGCGCCGCGACGCCGGCGACCCGAGCTCCAGCCGCGACTTCGGCAAGGACATCATTCCCTACATCGTCAACAACGGCAAGGCCATCGCCCACCGCTTCGCCCAGTCCTGCGTGCGCTCCGACTTCGAGCGCGAACCCTACTGGCGCGACGTCGGCACCATCGACGCCTACTGGCAGGCCAATATCGACCTGACCGATATCGTTCCGGAACTCGACCTCTACGACAAGTCCTGGCCGATCTGGACCTATGCGGAGATCAACCCGCCGGCGAAATTCGTCCATGACGACGAAAACCGCCGCGGTTCGGCGATCTCCTCGCTGGTTTCGGGCGACTGCATCATCTCCGGCGCCTCGCTGAACCGCAGCCTGCTGTTCACCGGTGTCCGAGCGAATTCCTACTCGCGGCTGGAAAACGCCGTCGTGCTGCCCTCCGTCCGCATCGGCCGCCGGGCGCAGCTGAAGAACGTCGTCATCGACCATGGCGTCACCATTCCGGAAGGGCTGGTGGTCGGCGAAGATCCGGAACTCGATGTCAAGCGCTTCCGCCGGACGGATGAAGGCATCTGCCTGATCACCCAGCAGATGATCGACCGATTGGATCTATAACCCATGCAAGTCCTGGCCGCCGCTTCCGAGATCTACCCCCTGGTCAAGACCGGGGGGCTCGCCGATGTCACCGGCGCCCTGCCGCTGGCGCTCAAGGCCCGCGGCATTTCGACGAAAACGCTGATCCCCGGTTATCCGGCGGTGATGGCGGCGGTCGGCAATACGGTGCTGCGCGCCGAATTCGACGATCTCCTCGGCGTCACGGCCCGGGTGCTGGAAGCGGACTACAAGGGGCTGAGCATGCTCGTTCTCGACGCGCCGGAGCTGTTCGACCGGGCCGGCGGCCCTTATCTCGATACCAACGGCCTCGACTATCCCGACAACTGGCGGCGCTTCGCCGCCCTTTCCAAAGCCGGCGCCGAGATCGCCACCGGTGCCCTGCCCGGCTGGCGGCCCGATCTTGTGCATGTCCACGACTGGCAGGCGGCGATGACGCCGGTCTACATGCGTTACGGTTTCGCGCCGGAGCTGCCGAGCGCATTGACCATTCACAACATCGCTTTTCAGGGCCAGTTCTCGCCGGAGATCTTCGGACAGTTGGACCTGCCGGCCCATGCCTTCTCCATCGACGGCGTCGAATATTACGGCGATGTGGGTTTCCTGAAGGGCGGCCTGCAGACCGCGCATGCGATCACCACCGTCAGCCCCTCCTATGCCGAGGAAATCCTGACGCCGGACTTCGGCATGGGGCTTGAAGGCGTCATCGCCGCCCGCGCCGATTACCTGCACGGCATCGTCAACGGCATCGATACGCAGAGCTGGAATCCGGAAACCGACCCGCTGATCGCCGCCGGCTACACGGCAACCAGCCTGGCCAAACGCGCCGCCAACCGCCGGGCGATCGTTTCGCATTTTAGCCTGGCCGAAGACGACGGGCCGATCTTCTGCGTCGTCAGCCGGCTCACTTGGCAGAAAGGCATGGACCTCGTCGCCGAAGCCGCCGACGAGATCGTGGCGCAAGGCGGCAAGCTCGCCATCCTCGGCAGCGGCGATCCCGATCTCGAACGGTCGCTGCTGGCCGCCACCTATCGGCATCCGGGCCGGATCGGCATGACGATAGGCTACAACGAAGCCCTGTCGCACCAGATGCAGGCCGGCGCCGACGCCATCCTCATTCCCTCGCGCTTCGAGCCCTGCGGCCTGACGCAGCTCTACGGCCTGCGCTACGGCTGCGTGCCGATCGTCGGCCGCACCGGCGGACTGGCCGATACCGTCATCGATGCCAACGAGGCGGCGATCAACAACCATGCGGCAACGGGCATCCAGTTCTCGCCGATCGACGCCGCCGGCCTGCGCCAGGCGCTGCGCCGCGCCTTCCGGCTGTATTACGATCAAAAGCTCTGGACCCAATTGCAAAAGCAAGGCATGAAATCGGAAGTCTCCTGGGAGAAGAGCGCCGAGCGGTATGCCGCGCTTTATTCCAGTCTCGTTGCGAAAGGCATATAGCCACATGAACAAAACCGTCCCCACGAAGCCGTATCCGGACCAGAAACCCGGTACATCGGGCCTTCGCAAAAAAGTGCCGGTGTTCCAGCAGCAGGACTATGCCGAGAACTTCATCCAGTCGATCTTCGATTCGCTGGAAGGTTTTGGCGGCAAGACGCTGGTGATCGGCGGCGACGGTCGCTACTACAACCGCGAAGTCATCCAGAAGGCGATCAAGATGGCCGCCGCCAATGGCTTCGGCAAGGTCATGGTCGGCAAGGGCGGCATTCTTTCGACGCCCGCCGCCTCGCACATCATCCGCAAGTACAAGGCCTTCGGCGGCATCATCCTGTCGGCCAGCCACAATCCCGGCGGCCCGACCGAAGATTTCGGCATCAAGTACAATATCGGCAATGGCGGCCCGGCGCCGGAAAAGATCACCGATGCGATCTTCGCCCGCACCAAGGTGATCGACAGCTACAAGATCGCCGATTTCGCCGACATCAATCTCGACGTCATCGGCAAGCAGACCATCGCCGGCATGATCGTTTCGGTCATCGATCCGGTTGAGGATTACGCGGCGCTGATGGAGGAGCTGTTCGATTTCGGCGCCATCCGCAACATGATCAGCCTCGGCTTCCGCATCTGCTTCGATGCCATGAGCGCCGTCACCGGCCCCTATGCCAAGGAGATTCTCGAGATCCGGCTGGGCGCGCCCAACGGTTCGGTGCGCAACTTCATGCCGCTGCCGGACTTCGGCGGCCACCATCCCGATCCGAACCTCGTCCACGCCAAGGAACTCTACGACGAGATGATGGGCGAGGATGCGCCGGACTTCGGCGCCGCCTCGGATGGCGACGGCGACCGCAACCTGATCATCGGCAAGGGCATCTTCGTCACCCCGTCCGACAGCCTGGCGATCCTCGCCGCCAACGCCAACCTGGCGCCCGGTTATTCCGCCGGCATTGCCGGCATCGCCCGCTCGATGCCGACCAGCGGCGCGTCCGATCGTGTCGCCGAAAAGCTTGGTATCGGCAGCTACGAGACCCCGACCGGCTGGAAATTCTTCGGCAACCTGCTGGACGCCGGCCTTGCCACCATCTGCGGCGAGGAGAGCGCCGGCACCGGTTCCAACCACGTGCGCGAAAAAGACGGATTGTGGGCCGTGCTTCTCTGGCTGAACATTCTCGCGGTGCGTGGCGAGAGCGTTGCCGACATCGTTCATCAGCACTGGGCTGCCTACGGCCGCAATTATTATTCGCGCCATGACTACGAAGGCGTCGATACCGATGCTGCCAACGGTCTCGTCGAGACGTTGCGTGGAAAACTCGACAGCCTGCCCGGCACCAAGTTCGGCGATCTCACCGTCGCGACTGCAGACGATTTTGCCTATCACGATCCGGTCGACAAGTCGGTCAGCAAGAACCAGGGCATCCGCATCCTGTTCGAGGGCGGATCGCGCGTCGTCTTCCGTCTTTCGGGAACCGGTACGTCCGGCGCAACCTTGCGGGTGTATATCGAACGTTACGAGCCCGATCCGAATCGCCACGGACTGGAGACGCAGGAAGCGCTCGCCGACCTGATCGCCGTCGCCGAAACCATCGCCGACATCCGCAGCCGCACTGGACGTGATACGCCGAGTGTCATCACCTGAACGGGGACCCCATGCAGGACTGCCTCTCTCGCCAGGGCGGTGCCATTCTTTTTGAAACGGGCGTCGAATTCGCCGTGTGGTCCAGCCACGCCACGCATATCGACCTTTGCCTGTACGAAGGCGAGAAGCAATTCTGCCGCCTGCCGATGGAACGCGACGGTGACATGCACCGCCTGTTCATCGACGGTTTGAAGGAAGGAGCGCGGTACGGCTACCGCGCCGATGGGCTTTACGATCCCGACAACGGCCTGTGGTTCGACCCTTCGAAACTCCTGGTCGATCCTTATGCGACCGAACTCGACCGCGCCTTCCGCCACGATCCGCGGCTTGGCACCTACGGCGTGGATACCGCCGAACTGATGCCGAAGGCCATCGTGCGGCGCGACACCGCCGTCGCCCGCCAGCCACCGCTTTTCCGGCATGGCGGCGTGATCTACGAAATTGCCGTGCGGCCCTTCACGATGCTGCACCCCGACATTCCCGCGGCCCAACGCGGCACGGTGGCGGCGCTGGCCCATCCCGCCGTCATCGGCCATCTGAAGCGTATCGGCGTCGATGCCGTCGAACTGATGCCGATCACCGCCTGGATCGACGAGCGGCACCTGCCGCCGCTCGGCCTGCACAATGGCTGGGGCTACAATCCCGTCGCCTTCATGGCACTCGATCCGCGTCTCGTACCGGGCGGCATGCGCGAACTGGCCGATACGGTTGCGGCACTGCGACGGGAAGGCATCGGCACCATCCTCGACCTCGTCTTCAACCACACCGGCGAGAGCGACCGTTTCGGCACGACGCTGTCGCTGCGCGGCATCGACAACCTCGCCTTCTACCGCCACGATCCGCGGCACGCGGGGCAGCTGGTCAACGACACCGGCACGGGCAACACCGTTGCCTGCGATCATCCCTACATCCACCGCCTGATCATCGACAGCCTGCGTCATTTCGTGCTCAATGCCGGTGTCGACGGCTTCCGCTTCGACCTCGCGCCGATCCTCGGCCGCACGGGTGCGGGCTTCGACAGCAACAGCCGGACGCTGGAAGCCATCCTTGCCGACACAATCCTGGCAGACCGCGTGATGATCGCCGAACCCTGGGACATCGGTCCCGGCGGTTACCAGCTCGGCAACTTCCCGGCGCCCTTCCTGGAATGGAACGACCGTGCCCGCGATGACGTCAGGCGTTACTGGCGCGGCGACGACGGTATGACGGGCGCACTGGCGACGGCGCTTGCCGGCTCCTCCGATACCTTCTCCCGCGACGGCGGCAAAATCACCCGCAGCGTCAACTTCCTCGCCGCCCATGACGGCTTCACCCTCATGGACCTCGTTTCCCATGCCCACAAGCACAACGAGGCCAATGGCGAAGACAACCGCGACGGCCACAACGAGAATTTCTCCTGGAACAACGGCGCGGAAGGCGCCACGGACGACTGGACAGTGCTCGACCGTCGCCGGCAGGACGTGACGGCCCTGCTCGGCACGCTGTTTGCCAGCCGCGGCAGCATCATGCTGACCGCCGGCGATGAAGGCGGCCGCAGCCAGCGGGGCAACAACAACGCCTATTGCCAGGACAACGAGATCACCTGGGTCGACTGGAAAACGCTTGACGGCACGCTGATCGACCATACGGCTTTCCTGGCAGGATTGCGGAACCGTTTTACCGCGCTGCGGGCGACCGGTTTCTTCTCCGGCGTGGATGGCGACGTCGAATGGCTGACGCAGGACGGCACGCCGATGACGGTCGGCGACTGGGAAAACGCGCAGGGCAAAACGCTCTCCATGGTAATCCGCACGCCGGACGCCGAAACCGGCCAATCCGGCCGCCTTGCCATCCTCATCAATCGTGATCGCGAACCGCGGACATTCCGTCTGCCGGTCACCGAAGGCGGCTGGCAGGTTCTGTCTCCGGGTCTTGCGACCCATATCGCCGACATCGAGGCCGCACCCCGCTCAGTGACCTTCTGCGTCGAGAGTTAGCCTCCCCCTGTCAACGCCCCAAAGCCGCCAGAACGGAAATCGATTATGCCTCAGGAAATATCGCTGTGTGAGATCTACGGTCTGGTCGGCAAGGAATTGGGCGTGTCCTCCTGGATCACCGTCGACCAGGAAAAGATCGATATCTTCGCCGAGGCGACTGGCGACTTCCAGTTCATTCACGTCGATACCGAACGGGCCCGTGCCGAAACCCCCTTCGGCGGCACCATCGCCCACGGCTTCCTGACGCTGTCGCTGCTGTCCACCATGAGTTACGAAGGCGCGCCAAAAATCCGCGAACAGACGATGGGCATCAATTACGGTTTCGACAAGGTGCGCTTCATGTCGCCCGTCCGCTGTGGTGCACGGGTGCGCGGACATTTTTCGCTGGCGGAAGCCCGCTTCCGCGGCGCCGGCCTGCTGATGATCACCTATGACATTACTGTCGAGATCGAAAAGGAGCGTAAGCCCGCACTGACTGCGACGTGGCTGACGCTGGTGCAGTTCGATCCGAAGGATCGACCGGAGAATGTGTGAAAGGCAGACTTTGGAGTTTGTCGCTGCCTTTGCACGAAATTTAATGGCGAGACGCCCCCTCAAGGGACTGGCATGATGGATACGTGGACACTCGCTTTCGTTGTAACGCCTGCAAGCGTGGTTCTCCTCGCCTATGTGGCGATGCGTATCCATGAATGGGATATAAAGCGGCATCGTCATACGCCAAAACCGGGCGAATAACCTCACCACTTCGAACTAACCTTGTAAAGCCGAACTTCGCTGGCCAGTTCAAAAGCAGTGAGTTTCGTTTCAGCGCTCAAGCGCCGGCGTCTTCCGCACCCTCCGTCAGCATACCGAAGACATAGGTCGAAAACGACCGCCAGCATTCGACGCGGAACGTGTCCTCGGCGAGGCGCAGCAACACGATCTCGGCCTTGCCGAGGATAGTGCGCGAGCCGGCGCCGACCGGGAAAACGGCAAGCGACAGGTCCTGCGGGCAACCGGCATTGATCGCCGACGCGGCGCCGGGGCCGGCGACGATGATCGCGGTGTTGCGGTGGGAGACATCGGTTGCCGCATGCAGCGCGCCGGACGAGCCGGCGACGGCAACGAGGTCCGCGCCGTTCTCGTCTATCACCAGCCACTCGTCCGGGCCGAGCCAGATGGCGGTGCGGCCGTTGGCAGAGGCGGAGCCCTTCGGGCGGGCCGGCAAATCGAGGCCGAGCGCGCCGGACAGGGCAAAGATGGCATCCGGGCCGGCCCGCAGCGAGATGCGGCTTGCCGGGGCGGCGGGCGTCAGGCGCACCGTGGAGGAGCCGCCATGCAGACCCGTGAGGGGCGCGCGGCGGACAGCTTGTGTCAGGTCAGCCATTGATACGGGCTCCTTCCTTGTCAAAGAACACGGTGTCGGTCACCTCGGCGGCGATGGTGCGGTCCGGCATCGGGATGTACAGCGTCTGGCCGACGCGGGCGCGACCGCCTGCGACGAGCGCGAAGGCGATGGAACGGCCGCAATTCTCCGACCAGTAGGACGAGGTGACGTGGCCGAGCATGGTCATCGGCTT
>ERZ778022.2940-NODE-2940-length-16751-cov-3.945616_pt1 | contig 16751 bp, 20 predicted proteins | sample MGYA00375752_ERZ778022 | MGnify/ENA primary metagenome ERZ778022 (study PRJEB29350, sample SAMN05389826) | bioreactor metagenome | isolation source: Thiocyanate bioreactor | place: South Africa: University of Cape Town | collected 2014-04-04 ... | reverse complement strand
AGTGCTCGAGCACGGCGGCGGACTGCGGTGCGAGATCATCGGCGGTGTGGGCCAGGGACGGCGCTCCTGCTGTGAAAGCGGCGGCACCCGGAGGGCGCCGCCGTGAAGAGAAGGCAAGCGGGATCAGCCGCCGATGACCGACTTACGGGCATCGATGATGGTCTGGTACATTTCCTGACCGGCATCGACGAAGTTGGTGTAGCCGCCGCCGGTGAAGGCGTCGAAGCAGGCGAAATCGGTTTCCGGCAGGGCCTTGAAGAACTCGGTGACCTTGGTCTTCATGTCGGCCGGCAGGCTGTTGGAGACCATCAGCGGGCCGTTCGGGATGATCGGCGACTGCCAGACTTCGACGAGGTCGTCCATGTCCAGCATGCCCTTGTCGACCATGATGCGCAGGTTGCCGGTGGTGTAGCCTTCCGACCACTCGCCCTGGCCGGAGCCGAAGGTGGTGCCCACATCCCAGGTGCCATCCAGCACGCCGAGGACGAGGTTCTCGTGACCGCCGCCGAAGCCGGTCTCAACGTAGAATTCGGCGATCGGCGCGCCGATGGCAGCCGGCAGCGAGACGTTCGGGACGAGATAGCCGGAGGTCGAATCCGGATCGGCGAAGCCGAGCTTCTTGCCCTTGGTCGAGGCGAGATCGGTGATGCCGGAATCCGCACGGGCGACCATGATAGTGTGGTAGCCGGTCGAGCCATCCTGCTGCTGGGTGGTCAGCACCGGATCGACGGCATCCGGGTTCTGCAGGTAGATGGCGGCGTAGGACGAGGCGCCCATGATCGCGACGTCGATGGTGCCGCCGAGCAGGCCCTGGATCACGCCATTGTAGTCGGGCGACGGAAAGAGCTGGACTTGGGACACGCCGGTGGCGGCCTTCAGCGGCTCGACGACGCACTCGGTACGACGCAGCTGGTCGGACTCGTTCTCACCGCCATCGAGGCCGATACGGATGGCGGTGACGTCCTGGGCGAAGGCGCCCGAGGACAGGGAGATGGCGACCGAGGCCATCAGGAGCTTGCGGATCGCGGACATGGAGGTCTCCTTTGGTGACGCGACTGGCTTTCCGCCACCTGCCGTCGCCGCTCGAGCAGGCGGACGTCCGGCAGGCGCGGAAACTGTGAATCTCAGTTGGGCAGGCCCGCCGGGGCGAGCGGCGCTTCAAGCGCGCCGGCCGGCAGATCGACCCGCTTCTTCTTGTTCGACTTCTTGGGCTGGATGGCCTCGAGGCTGGTCGAGGTCATGTCCTCGGAGAAGGCCTCGCTGAGGCCATCGGCGCCGTAGAGCTCGCGCGCGACATCGGTGGTGAGTTCATCGGGCGTGCCATCGAACACCACCTGCCCTGCCGACATGCCGATGATGCGCTCGCAATAGGCGCGGGCCGTATCCAGCGTGTGCAGGTTGGTGATGACGGTGATGCCCTGCTGTTCGTTGATCGTGGCGAGGGAATCCATGACGATCTTGGCATTGCGCGGATCGAGCGAGGCGATCGGCTCGTCGGCAAGGACGACGCGCGGCTCCTGCAGCAGGGCACGGGCGATGGCGACACGCTGCTGCTGCCCGCCCGACAGGGTCTGGGCCCACTGGCTGGCGGTCTGGGCGATATCGAGCTGCTCCAGCGCCTTGAGCGCCATCAACTGCTCGTCATGCGAGAAGATCTGCAGCAGGTTGAGCAGCGGATTGCGGCGATTGAGCCGACCGAGCATCACGTTGGTGATGACGTCGAGGCGCGGCACCAGGTTGAACTGCTGGAAGATCATGGCGCAGTCGCGCTGCCAGTTGCGGAGCGCCTGCCCGCGCAGCGCGGAGACCTCGGCGCCGTCGAAGACGATGCGGCCGTCGCTCACATCGACCAGCCGGTTGATCATGCGCAGCAGCGTCGACTTGCCGGCGCCCGAGCGGCCGATGATGCCGACCATCTGGCCGGCCGGAATTTCAAGACTGACATTGTCGACGGCGGTCTTGCGTCCAAAGCGGCGCGACACACGTTCGATCTTCAGCATCGGGACCCCGCCTCAAATTGCGGGGCAAGAGCTATGGCCTGCGGACGAAGTCCACGTGTCGTTTTATTGACACTTCTGTGACTGTCGAAAGCCCCGCCGCGAGGCGCCGCTAAGCCTCGTAACGGTCGAGGAAATCGGCTGCGGGCAGGCTGCGGAAATCCTCGAGTGCGGCGTGCAGACGCTGGTGCGGCCAGTCCCACCAGGCGAGTTTTTCCATCCGCGCGGAGATATCGTCGGGAAAGCGCATGCGGATGACTTTTGCGGGCACCCCGACCGCCACGGCGTAGGGCGGCACGTCGCGCGTCACCACCGCGTTCGAACCGACCACGGCGCCGTTGCCGATGGTGACGCCCGGCATGATCACCGCGCCATGACCGATCCAGGTGTCGTGGCCGATGCTGATCGACTGCTCGGCGCGTGCTTCGAAGAAGGCGCGGTTGTCGCTGGCGCCATCGAAGTACCAGGCCGAGCGGTAGGTGAAGTGATGGAGCGAGGCTCGGTCCATCGGATGCTGGCTGGCATAGATGCGGACATGGCTGGCGATATTGGCGAACCGGCCGATCGTTGCGTAGGCGATTTGGGTATTCTCGACGGCATAGGAATAGTCGCCGATGGTCGAATTGAGCACCTGCGAGCCGGCACCGATCTCGGTGTAGCGGCCGAGCGTCGAGCCCTTCACCGTCGCGGTGGGGTGGACGTAGGGGAGTTCGCCGAGCCGGGTCATGCGGCCCTCGCGGCGAAGCGGGTGACATCGACGATGCAATCGGCGACCTGGGCGCGAACATCGTCATCGTGGAAGATGCCGAGCATGGCGATGCCGGCCCGCTTTTTCTCCTCGACCATGGCGATGACGGCCTTGCGGTTGGTGGCATCGAGCGAAGCGGTGGGCTCGTCGAGCAGCAGCACCGGATGATCGGTGATGAAGCCGCGCGCAATGTTCACCCGCTGCTGCTCACCTCCGGAGAAGGTGGCCGGGGGCAGCGACCAGAGCCGCTCGGGCAGATTGAGACGGGCCAGCAGCATGCCGGCGCGGGTGCGGGCCTCGCCGCGCGACGCGCCATGCGCAAGCAATGGCTCGGCGACGACATCGAGCGCGCTGACGCGCGGCACCGTGCGCAGGAACTGGCTGACATACCCCACGGTTGCGCGCCGCAGCTCCAGCGTTTCGCGCGGCGTGGCGGTGACGAGATCGATGCTGTCGCCGCCGCCCCGATGAAACCTTATGGCGCCACTGTCGGCGCCATAATTGCCGTACGCCATCTTGAGGATCGAGCTCTTGCCGGCGCCGCTGGGCCCGCCGAGCACGACGCATTCGCCGGCATGGACATCGAAGCTCACATCGCCGACCACTGGCAGGACGACGCCGCCGCGCAGGTGCATGGTGAAGGTCTTGGAGACATCGTGCAGCGACAGCCGCAGAAGGCCGGGCTCGGAGATGGCAGCATCGGTCATCGTCACACCTGCAGGATAGAGCTGACGAGCAGCTGCGTATAAGGCTCGCGCGGATCGTCGAGGACGCGATCGGTGAGGCCGGCTTCGATCACCCTGCCCTCCTTCATCACCATCATGCGGTGCGAGAGCAGGCGCGCCACCGCCAGATCGTGCGTGACGATGATGACGGCGAGGCCCAGATCGGCAACGAGACCGCGCAGCAGATCGAGCAGCCGCGCCTGCACCGACACGTCCAGCCCGCCGGTCGGCTCATCCATGAAGACGAGGCGCGGATTGGTCACGAGGTTGCGGGCGATCTGCAGCCGCTGGCGCATGCCGCCCGAGAAGGCGCGCGGCTGATCGTCGATGCGATCGGTCGCGATCTCGACCCGCGTCAGCCAGTCGAGCGCGGTGGCGCGGATGCGGCCATAGTGCCGCTCGCCCACCGCCATCAGCCGCTCACCGACATTGGCGCCGGCGCTGACCGTCATGCGCAGGCCATCGGCGGGGTTCTGGTGGACGAACCCCCAATCGGTGCGCATGAGAAAGCGCCGTTCCGCTTCACCCAGATCGTAGAGATTGCGGAACGCGCCATCGCGCATGCGGTATTCGGCCCGGCCGCGCGTGGGGTCGAGCGCGGTGGAGAGGCAGTTGAGCAGCGTGGTCTTGCCCGAGCCGGATTCGCCGACGATGGCGAGGACCTCGCCCGGCCAGAGCTCGAAGCCGACATCGGTGCAGCCGATGCGCGAGCCGTAGGATTTGCCGAGGCCGTTCACCCGCAGCAGCGCCTCATCAGACATCGGCGGACTCCATCGGGCTGGTACCGAGCGCGCCGACATGCCCATCGGCGCGCCGCGTCTCGCAGTGGTCGGTATCGGAGCAGACGAACATGTGCCCGCCCCGGTCATCGAGCACGACCTCGTCGAGGTAGACCCCCTCGGCGCCGCACAGGGCGCAGGGCTCGCTGAAGTGCTGCACCTCGAACGGGTGATCCTCGAAATCGAGACTGACCACATCGGTGTGGGGCGGCACGGCGTAGATGCGCTTCTCGCGCCCGGCGCCAAACAGCTGCAGCGCGTCACTGCGATGCATCTTGGGATTGTCGAACTTGGGCGTCGGCGAGGGATCCATGACGTAGCGACCGGCGACCTTCACCGGATAGGCATAGGTGGTGGCGATCTCGCCGTGCCGGGCGATGTCCTCGTAGAGTTTTACGTGCATGAGGCCGTATTCCTCGAGCGCGTGCATCTTGCGGGTCTCGGTCTCGCGCGGCTCGAGAAAGCGCAGCGGCTCGGGGATGGGGACCTGGTAGACGAGAACCTGCCCGGCCCGGAGCTTTTCCTCGGGAACGCGGTGGCGGGTCTGGATGATGGTGGCGTCCGCGGTGCGGGTGGTGGTCTCGACCCGCGCCACCTTGGCGAAGAAGGCACGGATGGAGACCGCGTTGGTGGTGTCGTCGGCGCCCTGATCGATGACCTTGAGCACATCGGCGGGGCAGCCATAGGGCATGGGCATTTCGCGGCTCGCGAAGGGCACCTGATAGCCGGGGATGGCGATGGCCTTGAGGATGGCCCGGCGGATCATCCGCTTGGTCTGCTCATCGAGATAGCCGAAATTGTAGCTGGCGATGGCGCTCATTCGGCGGCCTCCTCTGCGACGGCTGCTTCATGCTCGGCCCGCAGGCGGCGGATGAGCCCGAGCTCCGCCTGGAAATCGACGTAGTGCGGCAGCTTCAGGTGCTCGACGAAGCCGGTGGCCTGCACATTGTCCGAATGCGAAATCACGAACTCCTCGTCCTGGGCGGGCGCGGTGATGTCCTCGCCCAGTTCACGGGCGCGCAGGGCGCGGTCGCAGAGTGCCATGGCCATCGCCTTGCGCTCAGCCTGCCCGAAGACGAGGCCGTAGCCGCGGGTGAACTGCGGCGGGGTCTCGGCATTGCCCTTGAACTGATTGACCATCTGGCACTCGGTGACGCGGATGTGGCCCAGCGACACCGCAAAGCCGAGTTCGGGCACATCGAGCCGCACATCGACTTCGCCGATGCGGATTTCGCCGGCGAAGGGGTGGGTGCGCGCATAGCCCCGCTGGGTGGAGTAGCCGAGGGCGAGGAGAAAGCCCTCATCGCCGCGGGCCAGTGCCTGCAGGCGCAGGTCGCGGTTCATCGGGAACTGCAGCGGCTCGCGAGTCAGGTCGCCGGGCTCGCCCATCCCCTCGCCGTCGGGCTCGATCAGCCCCTCATGGGCCAGCAGATCGGTGACGCGGGGAGTCGGCTCTGCTTCGCCGGGCCGGCGGGACGCGGCCTCCACCCCGTCGCCCAGAATGGCCGGGTCGAGCAGGCGGTGCGTATAGTCGAACGTCGGTCCGAGGAGCTGGCCGCCAGGCAGATCCTTGAACGTCGCCGAGACGCGCCGTTCGATCCGCATGCGACCGGTTTCGATCGGCTCGGACACGCCGAAGCGCGGCAGGGTGGTGCGATAGGCGCGAACGAGGAAGATCGCCTCGACGAGGTCGCCCCGCGCCTGCAGGATGGCGAGGGCCGCCAGTTCGCGATCATAGAGCGAGCCCTCGCCCATGGCGCGGTCGACCGACAGGGCAAGCTGCTCGACGATCTGATCGAGCCGCAGGGCCGGCACCGAGCGGTCCCCGCGCCGGCGATCGGCCAGCAGGCGGTGGGCATTGGCAATGGCGGCCTCGCCGCCCTTGACCGCGACGTACATTACGCCGTCTCCGCGCTGATACGGGTGCTGCGCGGCAAGCCCATCACGCGATCGCCGGCGACGAGCAGCAGATCGATGCCACGAGGGAACAGGGCGCCATTGTCGACCCACTGCGTGATGAAATCATCTGGCAGGCCGACCGGCGCAATGCTGGCCACTCCGTCGATTCCGGGACCGCGCAGCGTCAGCACTGGGCCTCCGTCCAGCGCCGGCACGGCCAGCGCGATGGTGGTCGAGCGGTCCGGATAGTCGTCCGTTCCGGCGGCGAAATGCGCGAGCGGCGGCAGGCGCTCAGCAGCGGTGGCAAAGGCGAAGTGGGCGCGGGACGGATCGGCGATCAGCGGCGCGCCGGTGTGAAACCGGATCCAGGTCGCCAGCGCTTCGGAGGCCCGGAGCGCCGGATCGAGCCAGAGCGGGGGGTCGTGATCGCAGAGCGTGAGGATGAGGGCCGCAAGACCCGCCGACAGCTCCGGCGGACCCGCGAGTGGCGCCTGCAGCGCCTGGGCGCGACCCGGATTGGCGAAGGCGTCCATCAGGGCGCGAAATACCGTCTGGGCTCCGAACACGGACTCCTCGAAACCCCCTTCGAGAACAAGCTGGTCCATCAGTCCTCTCCGCGCACCATAGTGAAAAAGTCGACCTTCGTCGCCGCCGTCTCCTCGCGCCGCTGGGTGTTGCGCGCCCAGGCGATGTCACGCAGCGGGCGCAGGATGGCGAACTCGACGTTGTCCGGCTCGCGCTGAAACAGCGCGTCGATAACCGCGATCAGCCCCGCCTTCTCAGTGTCGCGGCCGAGGCAATAGCCATGACCGACCTCGCCGGTGTCGATCCGCACACTGGCCCGACTCACCGTGGCTTCGCCGAGGTTGAACGGCGCACCGCCACCTCCGGTGCGCCCCCGAAGCATGACGAGACCGGTCTCGGCGCCCCGCAGGGTCTGCACCTCCGGCCGGTTTTCCCAGATCTGCCAGACGGCCGACAGATCGGCCATCTCGGCATTGGCGAGAACACCCAGGGCCTCCTGGCGGGGCGTATCGGAAGCGGTTTGCATCGGCTTGCTCACTTGTCTATAAACCTAGACAACTTAGGGCGGACCTGTTTCCTAGCGTCGACGGATGAAGCTGCTGTGACACTGCCCACCACAAACGACGACGCGCTGTTCGGCGGGGTTGCCATGTGGCGGCACGTCGCCGATTCGATACGCCTCGATATCGTTGGCGGCAAGCTGTCGCGCGGTGACCGGCTGCCGGGCGAGACGACGCTGGCAACCCGCTTCCTCGTCAATCGCCACACTGTCAGACGGGCACTGGCGGCGCTGGCCGAGGAGGGCGTGGTGCAGCCCGAGCAGGGGCGCGGCTGGTTCGTATCCGAGGCGCGGCGGGTGACCTACCGCATCGGCCGGCGGACGCGGTTCAGCGAAGGGCTCGCGGGTCAGGCTACGTCGCTGGAGCGCCGGCTGCTGGCCTGTTCGGACGAGCCGGCAACCGCGACTGTCGCCGAGGCGCTGCGCCTCAGGGCCGGCGCGATGACCATTCGCATGGAGACGCTGGCGCTGGCCGACGGCCGGCCGCTGTCGCGCTCGACCGCCTGGCTCGACCGGCGGCGCTTCGAGGGTTTTCCGCAGGCCTTCGCGGCGGCGCGGTCCATCACCGCGGCGTTCCGCAGCTTCGGCATTGCCGACTATGGCCGAGCAACGACACGCATCTCGGCCCGCCACGCGGACGCGGACGAGACGCGGCTGCTGAAGCTGGCGCCGGGCGCGATCCTGCTGGTGTCGGAATCGATCGACGCCGATGCAGCGGGGCTGCCGCTGCAATATGCGATGGCCCGCTTCCCCGCCGACCGGCTGGAACTGGTGGTCTAGCCGATCAGGTGGTGGTGTTGCAGAAATCGACGATGCGGGAGCACGCCTCGCGCAGCGAGTCGAAATCCGTGGCGTAGGACAGGCGGAAGTACGGGCTCATGCCGTAGGCTCCCCCATGCACAGTGGCGACGTGCTTCTCGCCCAGCAGCGCCGTGACGAAATCGAGGTCACTGGAGATGGTGGCGCCGCCAGCCGTCCGGCGACCGATCAGGCCCGCGATATTGGCGTAGATGTAGAATGCGCCGGAGGGTTTGTGGCACTCGATGCCCCTGGCCCTGGACAGCAGATCCAGCACGAGATCGCGCCGCTGGCGATAGATTTCGGCCTGCTCGCGCAGCAGGTCCTGGGGACCATCGAGCACCGCGACGGCGGCGGCCTGCGCCACGGTGCAGATGCCGCCGGTGGCCTGCAGCTGCACGGTGTTCATCGCGGCAATGACCTCGCGCGGGCCGGCGGCATAGCCGACGCGCCAACCGGTCATCGCATAGGCCTTGGAAACGCCGTTCACCGTGACCGTACGATCCTTCAGGCGCGGTTCGAGCTGCGCGATCGTCACGAACCTGGTGTCGTCGTAGACGAGGTGCTCATAGATGTCGTCGGTCAGTACCCAGACGTGGGGGTGGCGAAGCAGCACATCGGCGATGGCGCGCAGCTGGGCTTCATCGCCCGTGGTGCCGCTCGGATTGTTCGGGAAGTTGAGGATCAGCCACTTGGTCTTGGGGGTGATCGCGGCCTCGAGGTCGGCAGCGAGCAGCTGGAAGCCGTTCTCGGCGCGGCAGGCGATGGGAACGGCCGTCGCCTCGGCAAGATAGACGATGTCGGCATAGGTGATCCAGCCGGGCATGGGGATCAGCACTTCATCGCCCGGATTGCAGGAGGCGACGATCGCATCGAAAATCAGCTGCTTAGCGCCGTTGCCGGTCAGGATCTCATTGAGCGCGTAGTCGAGTCCGTTCTCGCGGGCGAACTTGCGCTGGATGGCCTTGAGCAGGGCGACGGTGCCGGTCTGGGGCGGGTACTTGGTGTCACCCGCGAGCGCCGCCTTGTGCGCCGCCTCGACTGCATGGGCCGGGGGCGCGCAATCGGGCTCGCCGGCCGCAAGCGAGATCACGTTGATGCCGGCGGCCTTCAGCTCGCGCGCCTTGTCCGACATGGCGGCGGACGCCGAAATAGTGATGCGCTTCAGCCGATCCGCAGGACGGAAGGCGGTGCTCTGTGCCGACATGAAAACCCCATTCGCAAGTGCATGCAGACTAGGGGCAGCCTCAGGCGCGCCGTAGCCACTATTCAGGTCTGGCGTCATAGCAAGTGCGGATGGCCGAGCTTCATCGGCGATTGCTATGCCCGCATCTGCACAAACACTTGGTTCCGCACCCCGGCGGCCCCTACGTTCAGAGTGCGAATTTCTGGCGAGACGACATTGGACCTGGCAGCCTGGAGCTCTGAAACGCTGGTCGACGGCCATCGCGCGAACGATCCATTGCGGATCAGCCACATCGGAACGAGCGCCCTGCTGCTCGAGGCTCCCGGCGATCTGACCATGGACGTGCAGCAGCTTATCCTTGCGCTCGCCGATGCGGTGTCGGAATGGCCCGAATTCTCCGAGGCCGTTCCGGGTGTCACCAACCTCATGCTGGTGTTCGGCGAGGCGCGCTGCGCCGACATCACCGGCCTGTCGAGGCGGCTGCAGGCGCTCTGGGCTCACATCCCGCCGAAGCGGTTGAGCAGCAAGGTCGTCGAGATTGCGACGACCTATGGCGGCCCCCTGGCCGAAGACCTCGACGCGGTGGCGCGCCATGCCGGTCTCACGCCCCGCGAGGTCATCGATATCCACGCCGCTGGCAGCTACACGGTGCTGACCGTCGCCAGTTCGCCCGGCTTCGCCTATCTGCACGGCCTCGACCCGCGCATCCATTGTCCGCGGAAAACGACGCCCTCGCTGAAGATGCTGAAGGGTTCAGTCACCATCGGCGGCATGCAGACGGGCGTCGCCGTTTCCACCGGCCCGAACGGCTGGAACGCCATCGGCCATGCCGAAATCGACATGTTCGATCCGGCGTCCGACCCGCCCGTCCTGCTCCGGCCCGGTGACCGGGTCCGCTTCGTGCCTGAACGGATACTGCTGTGATCGAGGTTGTGGCCAGCGGACCGCTCAACACGATCCAGGATCTCGGGCGGCAGGGTCTCAGAAATCTCGGCATCAGCACGGCCGGGGTGATGGACGATGTCGCGCTGCGCATCGGCAACCTGCTCGTGGGAAACGACGAGGGGGCGGCCGGGATCGAGGTGCAGACCTTCCCGTTCGAGCTCCGCTTCGAGCGCGACACGCAAATCGCCGTCACGGGCGCGCATTCGGACCGGAGCCGGCTGAAAAAAACGCCCATGATGCCGTGGTGGAGCTTCATCGCCCGGGCCGGCGACCTGCTGACGATCACGCATCCGCAGCAGGGGGCCCGCAGCTATGTCTCCGTCGGCGGCGGGATCGACGTGCCGGAGGGACTGGGGTCACGCAGCACCCATCTGCGCAACGCTTTCGGCGGGCCGGGCGCGCGCTGACCAAGGGCGACCACCTGACGGTTGTGCCGCATATTCCGCGCGGAATGGTGGAGGCGGGAGTCACCCCGCCGCACGCCATCCTGAGCGATGGCCAGCCGGGTGGCGAGCTGTCGGTTCGCGCCATTCCCGGCGCCGACTTCGAGACTTTTCCCGAAGCCGCGCGACGCGCCTTCTTCGAGAGTGATTGGAAGATCACCTCGCAGAGCGACCGCACCGGCTATCGGCTCAAGGGTGAGCCGCTGCTGCTCGACGAACACATGGAACTGCGGTCCTACGGCCTCGTCGCCGGGATCGTGCAGGTGCCACCGTCCGGTCAGCCCATCGTCCAGATGGCGGATGCGAACACCGCCGGCGGCTATCCGCGGCTGGCCGGCGTGATCGAGGCCGACCTGTGGCGGCTGGCGCAGGCACCGCTCGGATCGCGGCTCCGCTTCATCCAGATCGACTATCCGGACGCGGTCGCGGCCCTGCGACCCATGGCCGACTACCTGGCCGACGTGCGGCACACCATAAGAACGATACGCGGTGCACTGCTGAGGAGAGCGACATGAAGATCGACATCAATTCCGACATGGGCGAGGGCTTTGGCCGCTACACCGTGGCCGACGACGCCGCGTTGATGGAAGTGGTGTCGTCGGTGAACGTCGCCTGCGGCTTCCATGCCGGCGATCCGCAGATCATGGCCAGCACCGTGAAGACGGCGAAGGCCCGGGGGCTGGGCCTTGGCGCGCATCCGGGCCTGCCCGACCTGGCCGGCTTCGGCCGGCGCAACATGGCGCTGAGCGCGGCAGAGATGGAAAACATTCTGATCTATCAGCTCGGCGCGCTGCGGGCGTTCGGCGAGGCCTTCGGCTACCCGGTGACGCATATCAGCTACCACGCCGCCTTCGGCAACATGGCGACTGCGGACCGGGCGCTGGCCGATGTGCTGACCAGCGCGATCAAGGCCGTGGACAAGGATCTCGTCGTCTATTCGATGCCGGATACCGAGGTCGAACGCTCGGCCCAGGCGGCGGGGCTGCGCACCATGCAGCTGTTCCTCGCCGACCGCGCCTACCGCGCTGACGGCTCGCTGGTCCCCCGCGGTGTGCCGGGCGCCGTGCTGCATTCGAGGGAGGACGTGGCCACCCGGGTGCTGCGCTTCATCGAGCGCGGCGAAGTGGTCACCATCGACGGCGAAACCATTCCGATGCGAGGCCGCGGGATCCTCGTCCACAGCGACACGCCGGGCTCGGCGACGCTGGCAAAAATCGTCCGCGAGACCGTCGAGGCGGCCGGCGTGACCGTCGCGCCCGCGTACACCTTCGCGGACTAAAAGTTTACGCAAACGCGGCGGAGCGTTCTATGCTGGCGGGGCAACAACCGGCAGCGGAACGAAGCCCTTGGATACTCGTCGCCTCGACGCGTTCGTCAAGATTGTCGATCTGGGTAGCGTGACGCGGGCTGCGGCCGTCCTGCGCATCGCCCAGCCGGCGCTGAGCCAGCAGATTGCCAGCCTCGAGGCCGAGTTCAAGGCTCAGCTGCTGGTGCGCAGCACGCGGGGCGTGACCCCCACGGCGGCGGGTCTTGTGCTGTACCGGCATGCCCGCTCCATCCACCGGCAACTGCAGGAAGCGCAGCGCAATATCCTCGACGCCAGCAGCGAGCTTTCCGGCAGTGTCGCGCTCGGGCTCGCACCGTGGAGCACGGCATCGCTGATCGGCCCTGCCCTGCTGCGCGCCGTGCGGAGCCAGTATCCCGGCATCCTGCTCCACATTTCGGATATGTTCGGCATCACGTTCAGCGAGCTGACGCTGCGCGGCCACATGGATCTCGCGATCCTTTATGGCGACTCGCCGCCGCGGGGGCTGCTGTACCAGACGGTGGGAGTCGAGCAGTTCTGCCTGGTCGGCCGGCCAGACATGGTCGCGGACGCCGCCACCGTCGGCGTGGACCAGGTGGCGCGGACACCGCTGATCCTGCCGACCGAGGAATCATTCCTGCGCCAGCTGGTGGAGCGCGCCTGCCAGACAGCGGGGGCAACGCCCTCGATCGTTGCGGAGGTCTATTCCACCGAGATCCTGTCGGCGGCGATCGTCGACGGGATCGGTGCCACCGTGCTGCCTCAGACCGTTGCCCGCTCGCTGCGGCATGCCGAGGAGCTCACGATCGTGCCGATCGCACCGGTCCTGTCGATGCCGATCTCGGTCTGCATTCCGGACAGCGCGGGCCTTTCGGATGCGGCCTACGCTGTCCACCAGATTGCAGTCGCGACGCTTGCCGAGGTGTTTGCCGGCGGGCCACCTGTCAGCCGAACAGAACTGACGGCAGCCACAGGGCAATCTGCGGAAACTCCGCCAGAATGAACACGATGGCACACATCAGCAGCAGGAACGGCATCGTCACCTTGGTGATGTAGGCGACGCTGTCCCCCGTCATCTTGTTGATGACGAAGAGATTGAAGCCCACCGGCGGCGTCACGTTCGACATCTCGACCGTGATGATGATGAAGATGCCGAACCAGACCTTGTCGAAGCCAGCGGCCAGCGCCAGCGGCAGGAACACCGGCAGCGTCGTCACGATCATGGCGAAGCCGTCCATGAAGGTGCCGAGGATCAGGTAGACCACCAGCATCATGAAGATCAGCATCATGGGATCGAGGTCCATCGATGCCACCCAGTTGTTGAGGGCGGCCGGGTAGCCGAGGATCGTCGTCGCGAAGCTGAGGATGGTGGCGCCGACGAGGATCAGCCCCATCATCGAGCAGGTCTGCATCGAGCCGCAGGCGATTTCCTTGAGGGCCTTCCAGCTCAGCGACTTGTCGAGCCAGGCGACGATCGCCGCGCCGACGCAGCCAAGTGCCGCCGCTTCGGTGGGCGTGGCGACGCCGGTATACATCGAGACCAGCACCAGCAGCATGAGGCAGAGGACCGGAAACAGCCGGGATGTCGCCCGCAGCCGCTCGCGCAGCGGCATGGCATCGAGCTTGCGTTCGGAATCCGGAACGATGTCCGGCTTGATGATCGCGCAGATGGCGATGAAGGCGACGAACATGCCGGCGAGCAGCAGCCCCGGGAACAGCCCGGCCGCGAACAGCCGCAGCACCGATTCCTGCGCCAGGACGCCGTAGATGATCATGATGGTGCTGGGCGGGATCAAGAGCCCCAGCGTGCCCGCACCGGCCAGGCTGCCGATCGACAGCCCGCGATTGTAGCCGCGCTTCAGCAGTTGGGTCAGCGACATGCGCCCCACCACCTGGGTGGTCGCCGCAGACGATCCCGAGATCGAGGCGAAGACCGTGCAGGCGATTGTGTTGACGTGCAGCAGCCGACCCGGCAGCAGGCCCGCCCACGGCGCGAGGCCGGTGAACAGCGCTTCCGACATCTTCGTTCTGAACAGGAACTCGCCCATGATGATGAACAGCGGCAGCGCCACGAGATCGGGCACCGCGATGATGTTCATGGTGTACTGGGCCATGAGGCCGCCCAGCGGGATATTGGTGAACAGCACGATGACGATGGCCGCGCTCACCAGCAGGGCCAGACCGACCCAGACGCCGACCATAAGCGTGGCCAGCACGATGAACAGGAAAATTGCAGCAGACCAATCCACTGGAGCGCTCCTCGATTGGCGAAATGAAGCCCAGGGCGCCGGATTATTCCGGCGACACCCCTACATATTCGCGCGGCAGCTCGGCAGGCTGGCCAGCGAGCAGCGCGACGACGCGCACCACCAGTTGCAGCGTGAACAGCCAGGCCGCGAGCCCGAGTGCGCCCTGCGGTATCCACAGCGGCGTCAGGCTGGCGGTCGACAGGCTGTTGGTCAGGAAGGCGCGGATGGCCATCGCCGACAGGGCCTGCGCCAGCATCCCCATGATCACGGCAGATACGGCGCTGATCAGGATATCCGCAATCACCTGGCTGCGGCCCTTGAGCGCCTCGAACAGCACGTTGACGCGGATGTGGCCGCCCAGACGCAGCGTCTGCGGCATGCCGAACATGAATGCGGCGCCCATCAGGTAGCCGGCATATTCCCACGACACGGACATGGCGCTGGCGGCTGCCGGGAAGATCCCCGACAGCATCCCCATGATCACCTGCCCGAGCACAAGCAGCAGCAGTGCAAACAGGCACAGGACTGCCAGAACCGCCGCAAACATGGCGAGCTTGTCGCCGATGACATTGGCTGCCCCGGCGAAGCGGCGGAGAGCGGACAACCCTCCGGTGTTCACCTCGGTCGTCGTCCGCTCATCGCTCATCTCAGCGACCCACTTCCTTGAGGTAGTCGGCCACGATCGGCTGAGCCGTCGGCATGTCGGCAAGCTTGCCGTCGAGCAGCGGTCGGGTCCGGGCCAGGATATCATCGCGCATGGCCTGCGGGTAGTTGACCAGCACCATGCCGTTTTCTTCGAGGACCTTGATCGCGTTGTCGCCCTGGGCCTTCGAGAGAGCCCAGAATTCCGGCTGGAGCCGCGCGGCGATCTCTTCGATCTTGGCCTGATTCTCGGGCGAGATCTGGTTCCAGCTATCGAGGTTGATCGACACGATGTGGCTGAGGCCGGTGCCGTTCACGACATAGACGTACTTGAGGAACTCCCAGAAGCGCCCGTCCACCGCCGAGGTCGCCGAGGTGACGACGGCGTCGACGCGGCCCGAGGCCAAGGCAGGGATCAGTTCGCCCCAGGGCAGGAACACGCCGGCCATGCCGAGCGCGGTGACGACGTCGACAGTGCTCTTGTCGCCGCCACGGGTCTGCAGGCCCGCTAGCGCGTTGAGGTTGTCGACCTCCATCTTGGTGTAGAGATACTGCGCCGGGGTCGGCACGAAGTAGAGGAACTTCTGGTTGTAGCGGGCGGCGACCCCTTCGAGGGCCGGACGCAGGTGCTTGTGCAGGACCGCCAGCTCTTCCTGGTTGTTGACGAGGAAGGGCAGGCCTTCCGTATCGAACAGCTTGTCCTCGCCGTTCTGCTGCACGCCGGCCATGTTCGCCATCGGCACGAGGCCGTCGCGGACGGAGCGCAGCAGATCGGGGCCGGCAAAGCCGAGCGCGCCGCCGGGATGGATGACGATCTTGACCGCACCGCCGGTCGCCGAAGCCACTTCATCGGCGAACTGTGTGTTCGCCTTCACCATGAAGTTGCCGTCGGGCAGCGGTTCGGCAAGGTTGAGCGTAAGTGTCTGCGAGAATGTCGGAGTCGACATGCCGAGCGTCGCAACGACTGTCGCGGCAATGAGCGTCGAGAAAATCCGCATAGTGTCCCTGTCTCCCTGAAGCCGATACGCCCCGGCGATGTCGCCGGGGCGAGGCCCCGATCATCCGGCGTCATTGGTACGCCACATGGTCGAGATATCCTGGACCGAAGACTAGGATTCCGTTCGCCCTCGCACCCAAGAGAAAATCGAACTGGGGTCATAGTGAGGTGCGCTTGTCGAGGTGAACGCAAAACGGGCGCCGCGGTGCTCGCGACGTCCTCGAATCGCTGCCCGCGGGTGGTTTCAGAGCATCGGCTCGTACTGGCAGTGCACCAGGAGTTCGGACACCGCGGCGTTATTGGGCAGGCGCAGCAGCGTTTCGACCAATACCGCCAGATCCTCAGGCTGGGTCATCTCGTGCCGAGCGATCTCGGTCTCGCCGACGGTCATGTCGGTTGCGACATAGCCCGGACAGATGACGGTGGCCCGGATGCCGGCGTCCCGGCCCTCGCGGCGGATGCCGTGGGTCAGCGCGACGACGGCGAACTTGCTCATCGCGTAGCCGACATTAGAAGCGACACGCTTGCCCGAGAGCGATCCGAGGTTGACCACCCTGCCTTGCCCGCTGGCGGCCAGATGGGGATAGGCGGCACGAACGACGCGCAGCGGGCCCTTGACGTTGATCCGCCACATCCGGTCCAGCTCGGCCTCGTCGCCATCCAGCGCGCGAACCTTAGGATTGATCCCGGCGGCATTGATGACGGCATCGATGCGGCCGAAGCGCGCTACGGTAGCTGCGACCCAGGCCTCGGCGGAACCCGCCTCCTCAGCCTCGAAAGCATGCGACAGAACCTGATCCGACTCCGGCAGGCGGGACGGATCGCGCATGCCGCCCGAGACCCGGAACCCGGATGCCACGAGGCGATCCACCACGGCGCGGCCGATGCCGCGCGACGCCCCCGATACTAGTACCACCCGGCCGCCGACTTCGAGCATTGCTGCTTCTCCTCAC
>ERZ778022.2938-NODE-2938-length-16761-cov-3.639411_pt1 | contig 16761 bp, 18 predicted proteins | sample MGYA00375752_ERZ778022 | MGnify/ENA primary metagenome ERZ778022 (study PRJEB29350, sample SAMN05389826) | bioreactor metagenome | isolation source: Thiocyanate bioreactor | place: South Africa: University of Cape Town | collected 2014-04-04 ... | reverse complement strand
CAGGCCCGCAAGAACTGGAAGTCGATGTACGAGGAGCGAGGTGACGCCGTCTGGAAGATCCCGGGCGGGACGGTCGGTCTGTGGATCACGGCGATCATCGGCGTGATCGGCAACATCGCGGCGATCTATTACGTGTTCGACCTGCCGTTCACCGACGAGATATCGGCCGGCGAGTGGCGGACCTGGGTCGCCGGGCTGGCGATCTTCGCCCTGGTCGTCGGCGTGATCGTGTTCATGGTCAGCGAGTCCAGGAACCGCGGAAAGTCGGTCGAGGACCAGCTCGCCGAGCTGGCCGTCGACGACGAACCGGTGGCGACATAGCCGTGCCGGGGGGTACCTTGAAACAGCAGCAGATTTCCGGGGGCCGTTCGGCCCCCGGAGGAAGGAGTGGGAAGTGGGACTGACCGGTGGTGAGTTCGTAGCCGAGTATCTGATCGCGGAGGGAGTGCCCTACGTGTTCGGCATCCCTGGCCACGGCGACATGGCGGCCTTTGACGCCTTCAAGGACCGGTCTGACCGGACCGAGATCATCGGCCCGCGGCACGAGCAGGCGGCCGCGCACATGGCCGACGCCTACTACCGGGCCTGTGGCGAGCCGCTGGCCACGATCACCTCGATCGGCCCGGGCTCGATGAACGTGGCGACCGGGCTCGGCACCGCCTTCGTCGACTCGATCCCGCTGATCTCCTTCACCGGCGGCCCCCAGACCTACATGCTGGGCCGCGGCGTCCTGCAGGAGCTGGAGCGCCAGCAGGACAACGTCTTCCCCCACATCATCCAGCCGATGGTCAAGCGGAACTGGGACGTCCAGCACGTCGACCTGCTGGCCGACGTGCTGCCCCGGGCCTTCAACAACATGCTCTCCGGCCGGCCCGGCCCGGTCCACATCGAACTGCCGATGGACGTCCAGGCCGAGATCACCGACTTGCCGGTACCGGACCCGACCGAGCGGCGGGCGACCTCCGGCGCCGTGCGGCCCGACCCGGACGCGATCGACCAGGCGGCGGCGAAGCTGCTCGGGGCCAAGCGCCCGGTGATCCTGGCCGGCGGCGGCTGCCTCGAAGCCAAGGCCTCGGCCGAGCTGAGGAAGGTGGCCGAGTACCTCGACGCGGCAGTGGTCGTGACCATGATGGGCAAGGGCGTCTTCCCCGAGGATCATCCGCTCGACGCCGAGCACACCGGCTCGAACGGCACCCTGGTCGGCAACCACATGACCAGGAACGCGGACGTGATCCTCGCGGTCGGCACTCGCTTCGCCGAGCAGACCTCGTCCTCGTTCATGGCCGGACAGTCCTTCTCGGTGCCGCCGACCGAGATCGTCCACCTCGACATCGCCCCGACCGAGATCGGCAAGAACTACCCGACCGCGGTCGGCGCGGTCTGTGACGCCAAGGCCGGCCTGAACGACCTCTACGACGCCCTGGTAGACCACAACGGCAGCGAGGCGATCAGCCGGCCCGAGTACCGGGACGAGATCGCCAAGCTGCGCCAGCAGTGGCAGGAGATGTTGACCGGCCGCTGGACCGGCAAGCTCTCGCTCAGCCAGGTCCTGCACAAGTCCCGCGAGGTGCTGCCCCGCGAGGCGATCGCGATCGCCTCGGCCGGCCACCCGCAGATCCAGGCCTTCCAGGAGTTCCTCTCCTACGAGCCGCGGACCTGGCTCAGCCCGGGCGGCTACTCGACCATGGGCTACACGATGCCGGCCGCGATCGGGGCCAAGCTGGCCCGGCCGGACGTGCCGGTGGTCGGCTTCGCCGGCGACGGTGACCTGCAGCAGACGATCCAGGAGCTGGCGGTGGCGGCCGAGACCGGCGCGGCGGTGATCATCGCCTGCCTCAACAACACCGGCTGGATCTCGATCCGCGACTTCCAGCGCGGCATGTTCGGCGAGGACCGCGGCTTCGAGACCGAGTTCCGCTCCCGCAAGGGGGACCAGCTGATGCCGGTCGATTTCTGCGCGATCGCCAAGGCCTTCAACTGCGGCGCCGAGAAGGTGACCGAGGTGGGCGATATCGGGCCGTCCTTCGAGCGGGCGATGGCCTCCGAGGGGCCCTGCCTGATCGAGTTCGACCTCTCGCCCGATCCGGCCGACAGCGAAGGCGTGAACATCGGCCACTGGGACCTGCCGAAACCGGCCTACCTGCCCTGACCCATCGACCGAAGGAGCGAGCAGTGAACCACGACACTCCCGAAAGAGATCCGGCCGGCGCCGCCCAGCTGCTGCGCGACGAGTCGGACGCCCATGTCCTCAAGTGCATGGGTGACGTCGACATGGGGCTGGTCGGGGGCCAGGGGGTTCGGGTCCACGACGCCGACGGCAACGAGTACCTCGACGCGATCTCGGCCGAGTGGGTGCTCAGCCTCGGCTTCCGCCCCCCCGAGATCAAGCAGGCGATGGAGCAGCAGTTCGGCAAGATCGACTACGTCTCGCCGGTCTTCGAGGACGAGGCGAGGACCGCTTACGCAAAGAAACTCGCGGAACTGGCGCCCGGGGCTCTCTCCAAGGTCCTCTACGGACTTTCCGGCGCCTCGGCCGTGGAAGGCGCGATGCACCTGGCGATGCGGACGACCGGCGGAACTGACTTCGTCTGCCTCGACGCCGCCTTCCACGGCCGCACCTTCGCCACGATCGGGCTGACCTACGTCAACCCGGGCATGGTCGAAGGGGCCAACAAAGGGCTCGACCGCTACCTGCCGCGGCAGATGCGGGTGCCGACCTACAACTGCTACCGCTGCCCGCTCAACCTCGAGCCCGGCTCCTGTGACCTGGCCTGTGCGGACCACGTCGAGTGGGCCCTTGACAAGGGCCACCTGAACGGGCCGGCCGGCGTGATCGTTGAGCCGTTCCAGGCGAACGGCGGCATGGTGCCGGCTCCCGACGGCTACCTCGAGCGGGTTCACGAGATGGCCAAGGCCCACGACGTGCCGCTGATCGTCGACGAGATCCAGGGCGCGCTCTGCCGCTGCGGCCCGATGTACGCGAGCGAGCGGGCGGGGATCGAGCCAGAGAGGATCATCCTCGGCAAGGCACTCGGGGGCGGGCTGCCGCTCTCGGCGACGATCACCACGCCCGAGTACGCCCACCTGCTGCCCTGGGAGTACGGCTTCACCCAGGCCGGCAACCCGATGGCCTGCGCGGCCGGGCTGGCCATGGTCGAGATCATGGTCCGCGACGACCTGCCCGAGAACTCGGAGCGGATCGGCACGATGATGATGGGCGAGCTGGAGAAGCTGAAGGACGAGTCGAAGCTGATCGGCGATGTCCGCGGCCAGGGCCTGATGATCGGAGTCGAGCTGGTCCGCGACAAGCAGACCAAGGAGCCGGCCTTCGAGGAGACCGACCAGCTGATGGCGGCCTGCCTCCAACACGGGCTGATGATCGGCAAGACCGGCCCCGTCTTCGGGGCGAACGGCAACGTCGCCAAGTTCAAGCCGGCGGTCAACGTGACCGAAGAGGACGCGATGGAGATGCTCGAACTCTTCACCCGGGCGCTCCGAGACGTCGAGGCGACGCTTTGAGCCGAGAGATCAGCTTCATCGCGGCCCTCGATTTCGAGGACCGCCCAGCGGCAGAAGTGCGCGACTCCCTGCTCGAGGCCGGCTACGACTCGGTCGAGTGGACGATGGCCCACGTCGACGAGTTGCTCGCACCGGCCTCGGCCCTGGCCTGCCAGCAGGACCTGGTCACCGGCGGCGAGTCGGCGGTCGAGGCCACCTTCCGGGCGATCGACGCGGCCGCGGAAGCGGGGATCGGCGTGGTCAACGTACTGACCGGGCCGAACCTCTGGGAAGAAGGCGCGGTTGACCGCGACGACGAGGAGGCCTGGGCCGCCGCGCTCGGCGGACTCGAGCGGATCAGCGAACGCGGCGGGCAGGCCGGCGTGGAGATCGGCCTCGAACCCTGCTGGGGCACCCTGGCCCACGACGCCGCAACCGCCCAGCGGGTGCTCGACGCGGTCGACGTCCAGGTCACCTTCGATCCCAGCCACTTCGTGATGACCGGCGACCCGATACCCGAGCTGATCGAGCGCTGGGGCGAGCGGATCGTCCACTTCCACCTCAAGGATGCCTTCGGCCGGCCGGGCATGGACGGCGAGGACTTCATCTTCTGCATGCTCGGCGAGGGCAAGGTGCCCTGGCCCGAGACCCTCGCCGCCCTCGACCGGATCGGCTACCAAGGGCCGATGTCGGTCGAGTTCGAGGCCTATCGCTACTACGAGCAGGTGCTCGGGGGCGACCCGATCGCCGCCGCCCGGCTGGCCCGGGGCCAGGTCGCCGCGCTGCTGGGGGAACCGTCGTGAAGGTCGCGCTCTGCGGGCTCGGCGAGATCGGCCAGATCCACCTGCGAGCGATCCGCGAGAGCGAGGCCGATCTGGTCGCGGTCTGCGAACTGGACCGGGAACTGGCCGCGAACTCGGTCGGCGACGAGGTGTCCGTATTCGCCGACGTGACGGAAATGATCGAAACGGCCGGACCGGATGCGGTCGACATCTGCCTGCCCCATCACCTCCATGTGCCCGTCGCCGTGGCGGCGATGGAGGGCGGCTGCGACGTGCTGCTCGAGAAGCCGATCGCGGTCGACCTGGCCGGGGCGGACGAGATCTCCCGGGTCGCAGCCGAGACCGGTCGCCGGGTCGGGATCTCTCATAACCAAGTCTTCTTCGGGCCACACCGACGCCTGCGCGAGATGATCGATTCCGGCGAGCTGGGGGAGATCCGCGCGATCTACGAACGGCTGTGGATGGGCGGCAAGTACGGCGGCTGGCGCGAGGATTCGAGCCAGGTCGGCGGCGGCCTGCTGATGGACGCCGGGGTCCACCGGATCTACATGGCCGAGTACCTGGGCGGCCCGGTCCGCTCGGTCAGCGCGGTGATGGACAAGCCCCGCTCCGAGGACGCTTTCGCGATCACGCTCGAGTACGAGAGTGGTGCGCTCGGGGTGATCCAGGGCGGCTATCACGGCCCCGACGGGGTCTTCGACGACCGGATCGAGATCCAGGCCTCGGCGGCGATGGTCGAGGTGCTCGGCTGCGAGGCCTTCTTCGAGGGCGACCTCGAAGGCGAGCCACGGCTTCGGTACCGGATCGGCGGCGAGTGGGCGGACGACACCGTGACCGGCGCCTGGGACGAGTCGGTGATCGCCTCGGTCCAGGCGCTCCTCGCCGACCTGGCGGCCGGCCGCGATCCCGAGGTCGGCCTGGCCGAGGGGCGTTCCGCGGTTGCCGTGGTCGAGGCCGCCTATCGTTCGGCGGAGACGGGCAGGGCCGTCGCGATCGGCGAACTGAACGAGAGGAACTCATGATGAGCAGCAGCACCGGAACCGAAGACAAGGGATCTCTCCGGGAGATCAAGGCCGAGTCGAGCCTGACCGCCCGGGTCCGTGAGTCGATCCGCCAAGCGATCATCGACGGCAGCCTCGAACCCGGTTCGCTCCACTCGGTCAAGTCGCTGGCCGACATCTTCAAGGTCTCCCGCACGCCGGTCCGCGAGGCACTGATCGACCTGGCCGGGGCCGACATGGTCGAGTTCGAACGCAACCGTGGCGTCCGGATCCTCGAGACTTCGGTTCACGACCTCGAGGAGATCCTCGTCCTGCGGATCCTGCTCGAAGTACCGGCCACCCACCGGGCCGCACAGCGCATCGACGCGGCCGGCCTGGAGGAGCTGCGGCAGGAGATGGACGCCATGGTCGAGGCCTCCGAAGAAGGTGACGAGCCGACGCTGATGCAGCACGACCGCCGGAATCCGCAAGCACGGTGGGGGCGGCCGCCTGATCAACACCGCCTCGGGCAACACCCGCCTGACCGAGTACGTCGATTCGCTGCGCGACCTGATCCTGACCCGTGGCGTCTCCACGGTCGACAACACCCGCTCGCTTTCCGAGATCGTCGACGAGCACGAAGTGATCGTCGCGGCGCTCGCCTCGGGTGACGCCGACGCGGCTGCCTCGGCGATGAAACGCCACCTGGTCAATACCGCTTCGCTGATGCTCGAGCAGGAGGGCGGTCGCAGCTCTTCGCTCAGCCTTGGCTGGGAGGACCTGGTCACCGGCTGATGGGCAAGCTGCTGAAACTTGCGATTGCGAGCTGGCGGCGCCAGAAGCTCCGCACCGCGATGACGGTCGGGTCGCTGGCCCTCTCGGTCGGTGCCGTGGTCTTCGTCTACTCGCTTTCGGTCGCCTTCGAGAGCTCCGGGTCGCAGGCGATCGAGTCGGCGATCGGCAAGGCCGACATCTGGGTCGTGCCGGCCAAGGGCGTCGAGGTCAACCGCAAGGACCAGCAGGTCGACGCGATCGGCCAGCTGCCCAGCGGGCTCGCGGCCAAGGTCGAAGGGATGCCCGCCGTGACCGCCGTGAAGCCGGTCACCGGGAGCGGCGAAGGCACGCTCCAGGTCACCTCTTCCGACCCCAAGCAGACCGCCGAAGCACTGAAGGCCGACGGCCTCACCGTCTCACCCGATCCGGGCCGTACCGCGGCCACCGCCGGGGCGCCGGCCCTCGCCTATCTGATCACCACCAGCAGCGACCGCTTCGGTGCCTACAGCTTCGCCCAGCAGTTCGAGGCGGTCCAGGTCAATGAGGTCGCCTCCAGCGTGCTCGGAGTGGTCGGCCGGGTCACCCTCGCGCTCGGCTTCCTCGCCGTGCTGACCTCGCTCCTGATCTCGATCGACGAGCGCCGCCGCGAGTTCGGCATCCTCGCCGCGGTCGGCATCACCGACGACGTGCTCTATCTCTTCCTGGTCGAGTCCGGGCTGCTGATCGCGCTCGGCCTGGTCGTCGGCGTGATCTTCGGTGGCGGCATGTTCGCGCTGCTGCTGCCGGGCATCTTCGCCCTCGGGACAGTCGGCAAGGCGGTGGCGCTGGTCTCGGTCTACTTCCCGATCATGCTCATCCTCGGGGCGCTCATCCCGGCCTGGCGGCTGCTCCAGAAGAGCCCCCTCGAACTGCTCAGGAGCTCCCCGTGATCCGTCCCCTCAGGTACTCGCTCAGGATGATCAGCCGTGCCCGCGGTTCGGCGCTGCTGCGATCCGGCGCGGTCGCAGTGGCGGCGGCGCTGACCTTCTTCGTGCTGGCCCAGAGCTCGACCGTGCGCGCCCAGGCGCAAGACCTCGCGGTCGGTGGGATCGGGGTCGACACGATCGAGCGGGCGACCATCTCCCTGACCATCATCGCGGTCATCGTCGGGGCGCTCCAGGTCGGCGTGCTGATGACCCGGGTGGTGCTGCAGCGCATGCAGGAGATCGGCGTCCTCAAGGCGGCCGGCATCTCCAGCCGGGACATCTTCCTCGTCTTTCTCTTCGAGTCCCTGATCTACGGGTTCGTGGGCGGGGTGATCGGCTGCCTGATCGGCCTCCTGATCGCCGTGTTCGGCCCGATGCCCGGGGGAGAAGAGATCCTGCGCGCCTTCGCGATCACGGTCGCTCTGTCCACGATCGTCGCCACCCTTGCCGGCCTCGCGCCGGCCCGCCGGGCGGTCCGCGCCCCGGCCGTAGAAGCAATCAACCACGCCTGGTGAGCCAAGAGATGTCGCCGGCCGAAGGAGATCCCATGAACGAAAACCAGGAAGCCCCAGATACCGGCCCGGAACCGGTCGTCGAGACCAGGGACCTTTGGAAGCTGTTCAAGCTCGGCGACGAGGTGGTCAAGGCGCTCAAGGGCGTGACTCTCGCGGTCGGCCCGGGCGAGCTGGTCGTGATCATGGGTCCGAGCGGCAGCGGCAAGTCGACCATGCTCCACCTGATGGGCGGCCTCGAACGGCCGACCAAGGGCGAGATCATCCTCGAAGGCCAGCCGCTCTCCGGTCTCACGGAGAGTCAGCTCTCGACCATGCGGCACCGGGCAGTCGGCTTCATCTTCCAGTCCTACAACCTGATCCCGCTGCTGACCGCGACCGAGAACGTCGAGCTGCCGCTGGTCTTCGACGACGTCGACACGGACGAGGTCCGACGCAACTGCGCCGAGCTGCTGGAGAGGGTCGGCCTCGGCCACCGGCTCGACCACACCCCCAGCCGGATGTCCGGCGGTGAGCAGCAGCGGGTCGCGATCGCCCGCGCGCTGATCGGCCGGCCCCGCCTGCTCCTGGCCGACGAGCCGACCGCCAACCTGGACCACAAGAACGGCGAAGCGATCATCGAGCTATTGACCACGCTCAACCACGAGATGGGCATGACCACGGTCATCTCCACCCACGACCGGTCGGTTGCCGAACACGCCAGCCGGGTGATCGAGATGCGCGACGGCAAGGTCATCTCCGACTCGGGTCCGGGCCAGGCGACTTCTGACAACCACCTCGCCACCGCCTGACCGATGCCGACGATCAAGAGCATCAACCCGTTTGATCCCTCGGACGTGGTCGCCGAGGTGGAGGCCACCTCGGCCCCGCGGGTCGGGGAGGCACTCGCCGCCGGGGTCGAAGCCCAGCCCGGCTGGGCCGCCGACCCGATGGCCCGGGTGAAGGCGCTGACCATGCTCGCCGACGAGATCGAGGTCCGACGCCAGCGCTTCACCGACCTGATGGTCCGCGAAGTCGGCAAGCCCGAGCCCGAGGCGGCCGGGGAGGTCGACCGGGCGGTGGCGATCCTGCGGTTCTACTCACAGATTCCACTCGACCCGACCGGTGAGGTGGTCCCCGGGTCCGTGCCGGGCGCGCAGGTTCTGGTCGAGCGCCATCCGCTCGGTCTGGTGCTGGCGATCTGCCCCTGGAACTTTCCCCTGGCGATCCCGATCTGGAAGACGGCCCCGGCGATGGCCTACGGCAACACGGTCGTGATCAAGCCGGCCACCCCCGGCCTGGCGACCGCGAACCTGCTGGCCGAATGCGCGGCGGAGGCCCTGCCCGAGGGGGTGCTTCAGGTGCTGCCGCTTTCCGGGGCCGACGCCGGCCAGCTGCTCGACGACGAGCGGGTTGCCGCGGTGACCTTCACCGGTTCGACCGGGGTCGGGGTGCAGGTGGCCGAGCGGATGGCCCGGCGGGCCGCGCCGGCCCAGGCGGAGATGGGCGGCCAGAACGCGGCGATCGTGCTCGAAGACGCGGATCTCGACGCGGCCGCCGACGCGATCATCTCCGGCGCAATGGGCTACGCCGGCCAGAAGTGCACGGCGACCCGGCGGGTCGTCGCGGTCGCCCCGGTCCGGGTGGAGCTCGAAGCGAAACTGGCGGAGCGGGTCAGGGCCCTCTCGGTCGGTGATCCGGCCAGCCCGGGCGTGACCGTCGGCCCGCTGATCAGCGAGACGGCGGCCGGGGAGTTCGAGGCTGCCCGCTCGGCCGCGGTGGACGCCGGGGCAACCGAGATCGCCAGCGCCTCGGCACCGGGCGGCGCGGGCTACTTCGTCGCTCCCGCCCTGCTCCGGCAGGACGATCCGTCGGCCCCGGTCAACCAGGAGGAGACCTTCGGGCCGCTGCTCACCCTGATCGAGGTCGCCGACGAGGAGGCCGCGGTCGCCGCCGCCAACTCGACCCGCTTCGGTTTGGTCGGCGCGGTCCACGGCCGCGACCTCGGACGGGCCGCCCGGGTCGCCGGACGGATGACCACCGGCCTGCGCCGCGTCAACGCCCCGACCCCGGGCGTCGATTACTACGCCCCCTTCGGTGGCGAGGGCCAGTCCTCCTTCGGTCCCCGTGAACAGGGCCGGGCCGCCCGCGAGTTCTTCACTTCGAGCAGCACGACCACGATCATCCCGCTCGACTGACCTGAGCCACCAACCGATCCGAAGTGAGGAAAGTTGGCAACTATTGCCAACTTTCCTTACTTCGTTTACTTCAGGGCGGGGGCGAGCTCCCGGCCGATGATCTCGATCTGTTCGAGGTCGTCGTGGAGCAGGAGCTGGATCATCACCCGGTCGACGCCGGCGTCCCGCCACTCGGCCAGCTGCTCGACCACCCGGTCGGGCGAGCCCTTGAACTTGTAGTCGAGATCGTCCCCGATCCCGGCCTTCTCGCGGGCCAGCCGGAGCCGGTCATCGGCTTCCGTCTCGTCCCGTCCGAGGGCCGCGCCGGTCATCACCGAGAAACGGACCGTGGCCGGATCCCGGCCCGCCGCGCTCCAGGCCCCTTCGATCGCGGCCCGGCGCTCGCGTGCCTCCTCGAGAGTCGGGTTCGGCGTGTTGTACTCGGAGGCGAACCTGGCGGCCAGCGCCGCGCCCTTCGGGGCCGCGTTGCCACCCATGATCAGCGGCATCGGATCCTGGACCGGTTTCGGCTCGGCCTCGACCGGCGCCAGGTCGTAGTACTCGCCGTGGAACTCGAACTCGCCCTTGCCCCAGAGGCCCCTGATGACCTCCAACTGCTCCTCCAGGACCTTCATCCTGTCCCGGGTCGGCAGGAAGGGGAAACCGAAGGCGTCGTGTTCGGCCTGGTGCCAGCCGGCCCCGATCCCCGGTTCGATCCGGCCGCCGGAGATCTGGTCGGCGGTGGCGATCATCTTCGCCAGGATCGACGGATGCCGAAAGGAGGCGGGCGAGACCATGGTGCCGAGCCGCAGGGTGGAGGTGATCGCGGCCAGCCCGCTGATCGTGGCCCAGGCGTCCAGAGACTGGCGACCTTCGTTCGGAAACACCGAGAGGTAGTGGTCGGAACGGAAGAGGGCCGGGATCCCGTTCTCTTCGCAGCTCTTCGCGATCGCGGTCCAGCCCTCCCAGGAGACATCCTCCTGGCCTTCGATCATCACGCAGAGATCCATGCCGTCCAGGCTACCCGCGACGCAGCATCACAATCGGTATCAGGGCAATCAACACGTAGAGGCCGAGGCCGATCGTCTGGCCGACCGCCTGGCTCGTGGTGAAGCCGGTCAGGTGGCCGATGTGGAAGGCGAAGTGAAGTGCCTGGGCGATGATCCAGCCCCAGCAGAGCGGCACGACCAACTGCCTTGTCGGTTTGATCGTCGCCCAGATGAGCATCAGCGAGAAGCCGAGGTAGAGGCCGCCGACGTCGGTGATCAGGTGCTCGTTGTAGGGCGGCAGCAGTTTGACCAGGGCGGTGTAGAACGGGTAGTCGGTGTAGAAGGTCTCGGGCGCGAACGAGGCCGGGAGCCCGATCGAGAGCGCCGAGAGGGCCAGTACCCCGAGGCAGATCCGGATCACCGGCGAGTCGGCCGGCGGCTCCGCGGCCCGCTTCCTCGCCGGCTTCTTGCCGGCCGTCTTTCCCGCGGCTCCGGCTATTTCCCGAACCTCACGATCTGGTCCTCCATCGGCAGCGCACCGCGGTAGCGCCCGCGCAGCCGGTCGCGGGCTATGTCGGCTACTTCACCGGCTTGGAGCCCGGCCACGTTTCGGACCACTCCCTGGCCCCGGAAACCGCGGAAGACGAACGGCAGGCCGCTCGACTGGAGCGGCGAGGGCGAGTTCATGACGTGGAAGTGGAGGTGGGGGCCGTCGGTGTTGCCCGTGTTGCCCAGCAGTCCCAATACCTGGCCGGCCTTGACCTTCTGTCCACGCCGGACCCGGACGCTGCGGGTGGCGAGGTGAGCGTAGAACGCGTAGCGGCCGTGGCCGATGTTGACCACGACGTAGTTGCCGCCGGCCATCTGGATCGTCGCGTCCGGGGGCAGCGCACCCGGGACCTGTTCGGGCAGGTTCTGCCTTATCGCGACCACCTTTCCTGGCGCGGCCGCGCGGACCGGGGCCCAGTAGTAGCCGTAGCTGAAGAGGTCATTCAACGGCCCCGTGAAGAGCCGGTCCTGGCCGTTCAGCTGGACGAAGTCGATCGCGAAACGCTCTGGCACCCGGACCGTGCCGTCGATCGCCAGGGTCGCTCCGCGATGGGCGTTCATCGTGCAGCAGCCGTTCGCGGCCACCCACTCCGGACCCCGCAGGGGCGGGGTCAGCACGACGGGCTGCTGCCCCGACACCCTGGTCGAGACGCCGATGAAGGTCTGCCGGACCAGCTCGGAAGGGTTCCCCGGATCGGCCCAGGCGAGGCTGATCGCGTGACTGATCGCCTTGGGGCGCTTGCGGGACAGGCTGTAGGAGGCGTCGATGAAGATCATCGCGCTGCCGCCGGGGCCGAGCGTGGTCCCGGTTGCCCCCGAGTTGATCCGGGTCCGTTCTCCGAGCCGGTCGCCGGTGAAGGGGAGACCTAGTCGGTTGCCCTGGGCCCGCGGCGCGATCTTGCGGATCTCGACGTCCATTCCCGACTGGTTGACCGCCTGGATCTCGTAAACCATGTGCCGCCGGTTGTCGGCCCCGCGGACCGGGGCGGGCCGGTTCAGGACCTGGAAGTCGACCGGCGAGAGCACGGCGTCGTCATCGGGCCGGATCGCCGAGGCCGGCGAGGCCAAGGCGAAGAGCCCCAGCAGGACGGCAGTGAACAGAACCGGACGAAACGACAACCCCCGCGCATTCATGCCGCCAGCCTACCGGCCACGCCCGCGGCTCCCGGGCAGCGGAAATCAATCCTCGCGGAATTTTCAGCGGCGTCGGCGGATCAGGTTGGTGCGGGTCAGGCCACCGGCGACCGGCAGGCTGTAGAGGTCACCGTCGTTGGCCATCCAGAGCGGGCCGTCGAAGCGATCGGGCGCGTCGGCGAGAAAGACCTCTTCCAGCCCCTTCAGCGGCAGCGGCGGCACGATGTGGGTGATCGCCAAGGCACGTGCCCGGGCCTTCTGGGCGGCGTCGGCGGCCTGGGGTGCGGTCGCGTGGTAGTCGGTCACGTCGGCGAGGATCTTGCCCCGGGCCTGGTGGCCGGCCTCGGTCTGGGCGCGCGCGACCATCAGCAGCAGTTCCTCGGAGAGCGCATCGTGGACCAGCAGGTCGGTGTCCTTCGCCGCGGCGACCAGGTTCTCCGTATAGACGGTGTCGGCACTGATCACGGCGCTGCGGCCCTGGTAGTCGAAGCGGAACCCGACCACCGGCGCGACCGGCGAGTGGTCGACCTCGAAGGCGGTGACCACGAGCCCGTCCTGGTCCAGCACCACATTCGACTCGCCGGGCCCGGGAACCGGGAATTCCTCGGGCACCATCGCACCGATCGCCGGGTCGACGAAGTCCTCGCCGTGGTGGGCGGTACGGTAGCCGCGATCGAGACGGTAGGCCTCGTTGTATCCCGCGACCACTTCCTCGACGCCGGGAGGGCCGAGCACCCGCATCGGGGTGTCGCTTCCCTCCGCCACCCAGCGCTGAAGGTTGACCGAGCCCAGGCCGCCGATGTGGTCGGAGTGGAAGTGGGTCAGGAAGAGCAGCTCGATCCGGCCCGCGTCGATCCCCATCCGGTTGAGGGTCTCCGAGGCCCCCTCGCCGGCGTCGACCACATACACCTTGCCTCCGGCGATCACCGCCACGCAAGGGTTGCCGCGCTTCTCATCGGGCAACGGGGAGCCGGAGCCGACGATCGCGACGTGCAGACCGTCACCGAGCTCGGCGACCGGGTCGGCCGCGACGATCTCCGGCAGCTTCTTCTTGATCAGGGCAAGGGCGAGACGCGAGCGCAGGGAAGCCATGGCGTAAGCCTATAGTTGACGCGCGTCAGTTTCAAGCGGATGCGGTGAGATTGAAGTTCGGAGCGCTATGTGGCGAGAACTTCAACCTCGGTGCACTAGCCGCCGTGCATCTCCCGGGCGGCGACCGCCTTGACCGCCTCGGTCAGCTCTTCCAGGAGGGGTGAATCGAGGGTCCAGCGCTGCCAGTAGAGGGGCATCTCGACCGCCTCGCCGGGGACGAACTCGACCAGTTCGCCGCGCCCGATCTCGGCCTGGCATTGCTGGTCTGGCAGCAGGCCCCAGCCCAGCCCGAGCAGGATCGCCCGGGCGTAGTCGGCCGTGGTCGGGATGTAGTGCCGCGGCGCCCGCAGCGGTTTGCCGGTGAACTCGCGGTAGAAGCGGTCCTGGGTCTGGTCTTTGCGGTCGAAGTCGACCACGGTTGCCCGGCCGAGGTTGGCCGGCGTCGCCTCCCCTTCGAGTTGGGCCTCGAGGAACCGGGGCGAGCAGACCGCGCGGTAGGTCATCGTGCCGAGCAGCTCCGAGCGGCAGCCCTGGACCGCCTCGGAGTTCGAGGTCACGGCGGCCATCACCTTGCCGGCCCTGAGCAGCGAGGTCGTGTGCTCCTGGTCCTCGCGGAAGACCTCGAAGACGGCCCCGGGTGAGTCGACCCGGGCCAGCGCTTCCATGAACCAGGTGCCGAGGCTGTCGGCGTTGATCGCGAGCGGCACCGTCACCGCGCCGCTAGAGCCTTCCTCCAAGGCCAGGGACCGCGCCGCTTCGTCCTCAAGCAGGCGCATCTGCCGGCCGAAGCGGAGTGCGATGTCGCCGGCCGCCGTCGGTTCGACCGGGTTGCTGCGCTGCACCAGCACCTGGCCGGTCGATCGTTCCATCGCCTTGACCCGTTGCGAGATCGCCGAGGGAGTGACCGAGAGCCGGCGGGCGGCCGCTTCGAAAGACCCTTCCTCGACCAGGGCGACGAGGGTCTCGAGGTGTTCCGTGCGGAAACTGGACATAAGTAATTCTAATGTTAGCTAAGTAAGTTTAGCTTGACTACAGATGTCCGCAGGCGCAGAATCGGACTCCCGATGAACGCTTCCCTGCTCCAGATGATGATGCTCGGCTTCGCCGCCAGCCTCACCCTGATCGTCGCGATCGGCGCCCAGAACGCCTACGTGCTGAGGCTCGGGGTGGAGGGCCGCGGCCGGATCCTGGTCACCGTCATCCTGATCTGCGCTTTCTCGGACGCGATCCTGATCTCGGCCGGGGTGGCCGGGATCGGCGCGGTGCTCGAAGCGGCACCGGCCGCGGTCGAGGTGGTGCGGGTGCTCGGCGCGGTCTTCCTCGTCTCCTATGGGGTCATGGCGGCCCGCCGGGCGCTGAACCCCCAGGGCATGACGGTCGACGACAGCCCGGCCAACGCCTCGATGAAGGCGATTGTCCTGACCACGCTGGCTTTCACCTGGCTCAACCCGCATGTCTATCTCGACACCGTGATGCTGATCGGCTCGATCGCCAACGTTGGTGGTGGGCCTTCGGCGCGATATGCGCTTCCTTCAGCTGGTTCTTCCTGCTCGGCTACGGCGCCCGCATGCTGAAGCCGCTCTTCGCCCGGCCGGCTGCCTGGCGGGTCCTCGACGGTCTGATCGCCGCGGTGATGGTCAGCCTGGGGGTCGGTCTGATCGCCGGGATCGCTTGATTCGACACCGCCTTCGGTGTAGGCTCGCGCACCCCGGATCACAGGGGTTCCGGGCGATAAAGGAGAACGATGTCTTCGATGGGGATGAAAAAGCCGCTGGTGCTGCTGGCGGCATTGCTCTTGGCATTTGCCGGATCGGCCTTCACGAACGAGGCGGCTTCTGCCCGTACCTATGTGCCCGCCTTCAGCGTGGTCAAGAAGGACAAGGGCCCGGTCTTCCGTGAGGGATGCCTGGTCGCCGGGCCGGCGGCCCGTTCCGGCCAGTGCTACTACGGTCGCACCAAGTCTCCGAACAAGGTGGTCATCTTCGGCGATTCGCATGCGCTGCAATGGACCCCCGCCCTGATCCGGATCGCCCACCAGCGCGACTGGCGGCTGATCGCCCTCCTCCACGCCAACTGCACAGCCGCCCAGGTCAGTGTCGACAAGCACTGCAACCGCTGGCGGCGCAATGCCTTCGCCCGGATCCGCAAGGAGAAGCCGGGGCTGATCATCGTCGCCAGCAACACCGGCCCGAACATGACCGTGCTCAGCGGCGGCCGGAGGCTCGGCCGCGCTGCCGCGGAGCCGCGCCTCGAGCGTGGCATGGCGGCCAGCTTCCGGGCGCTGCTGAAGACCGGCGCGAAGGTGACCCTGATGAGGGACATGGCGATGTCGAAGGACTTCCTGCCCTCGGTCTGCGTCTCCGAGAACCGGAGCAACCCGGGCGCCTGCACCTTCAAGGCCCGGCGGCCTCTTTCAATGTCTTACGACTTCAAGGCAGCACGCAGAGTCGGCGGCATCGAGGTGATCGATCCCCTGGCCAAGGTCTGTCCGCGGCATACTTGCCGCGCGGTCCACGGCAAGTACCTCAAGTTCCGTGACCGCTTCCACATCACCGCCACCTACTCGCGGCTGCTGGCGCCCTGGCTGGGGTCCAGGCTCCAGAACCCTTTTTGAGTAAGTACAGATGGTGAGACGAGCAGGTCCGGTCCTGGTCGCGGCCCTCTGCGTCGGGCTGCTGATCACGGCCGCGCCGGCCGGAGCCCGCTTCATCCCGGGCCTGAACCGGGTCGCCGCCGACAAGGGTGAGGTCTACCGCAAGGGCTGCATGAGCGGGCACGACCAGGTCCGCTCCGGACCCTGCCGGTTCGGGGACCGGGACTCGAACAAGAAGGTGGTCTTGTTCGGCGACTCCCACGCGATGCAGTGGGGACCGGGTTTGATCCTCCTCGCCGAGGAGAAAGGCTGGCAGGTGATCGCGCTGACCCGGGCCAGCTGCCCGGCATCCCTGGTCCACATCGATTACTTCTGCGACACCTGGCGTCGTAACTCGCTGCGGCGGATCCGCCGGATGCGGCCGGGCCTGGTGCTGGTCGCCTCGGCCGCCAATTTCGAGGCCTACGAGGCCGGCGACCTGGACCGCGAGGCCAGCGAGCACTACCTGGTCGACGGCATGATCAGGATCCTGCGTAAGCTGCGACGCTGGTCGCGCAAGACCGTGGTGATGCGGGATCAGGCGGTCACCCCCTTCAACGTGACCATGTGCCTGCGTTCGAATGTCGCGACCCCGGGCCGCTGCGGCTTTCGCTGGACGCGGCCGCTGGCCTTCGCCTACGACTACAAGGCGGCGCGCCGGGTCAAGAAGGTTCCGATCATCGACCCGCAGCCGATGC
>ERZ778022.2935-NODE-2935-length-16775-cov-4.926017_pt1 | contig 16775 bp, 5 predicted proteins | sample MGYA00375752_ERZ778022 | MGnify/ENA primary metagenome ERZ778022 (study PRJEB29350, sample SAMN05389826) | bioreactor metagenome | isolation source: Thiocyanate bioreactor | place: South Africa: University of Cape Town | collected 2014-04-04 ... | reverse complement strand
AACCAACCCCCCGCAGCGCATTCAACAAGGCATGGTGGTGGAGGTGCTGGTGGCGTCGCGCATGCAGGCGGTGATGCGCGTGCTGCGCGCGGGCGGCATGACGCACCTGGCGGGCTGGCTGACCGCGGCGCTGGCGGAGAAGCACAACCTGGTGGGCGCCGTGCTGCGCCTGCTCATGGCGGTGCCCATCGACGTGGCGCTGGTGCGGGAGAGCAAGGTGGGGCGCGCCATCCAGGCGGTGATCAAGAGCGGCGGCGCGGGCGACGTGGCGGTGGCAGAGAAATTGAAAAAGCGAATCCTAGAGGCGCAAGCGGCAGACGCCGCCGCGCCCGCTGCTGGCGGCGCAGCCGCCGGCGGTGGTGGTGGTAGCGGTAGTGGTGGGGGTGCTAGCGCGCCACCAGACGCTAAGCGACCGCGCCCGGAGCAAGCAAGTAGTAGTGCCGCCGTTGCGCTGCCGCTCCCCACCGTCACGTCCATGGCGGCCATGCTGTGTTCGTTGCCACTTGCTACCGCTCGCCGTTCAATTACTGCACCACACGCAACCACGCGCCCCAACACTCTGTTGCCACAACCCCACCCTTCCGCAGCCGCCGCCTCATCCACCCCTGCACCGCCGTCTTCAAGTAGCGCCGCCGCCCGGAATGGCACCTCCGCGGGCGCCTCACTGCCGGCACCCCTGCCCCTTGCAGCGCTGCCGACGTCGTTAAGCAGTGCCGCCGCGGCAGCAGCTGCGGTAGCGGCCGCGGCAGATGATACCAATAGCCTGCCTGCCGCGTGGGACGACGACGCCGCCAGCAGCGGTACCAATGGCGGCGACGGCGAGTATGAGGTGATTTGGTACCCGCCAAAGGAAGACGGCGAGGCGGGCATGACCACGGAGGAGTTGGCAGGGTTGGAGACGGTGGATGGCGTGGGCTTGCCGGAACGGTACGGTTGCGCGTCAGGCGGCATTCTGAAGAACAAATTGAAGGGGTTGACGGGTGGCCGGCCGTCACGTGGTGGTGGCGGTGCCTCGCGCGCCAATGGCGGCGGCGGCGGCCACGCTGCTGACCGGCGCGGCATCAGTTGGGTGGATGACCTTGACGCGCCCGGCGCGCAGGCGGCGCACGCCAGGCTCATGCCCAAGGCGCGCGCCGACCGGTTTGACCACAGGAACCTGGTGGCCGTGAAATTGTTTTCCTCGCGCGAGGAGCCCGCCACCGTGTCGGGGTCGGTGGCCGCCGCCGCCGCCCGCGCTGGTGCCGGCGCGGCAGCATCCACCGCCGCCGCCGCCGGTGCCGGCGGCGCTGGCGTCGACGACGACGGCGGTGAAGAGGAGGTGACGACGGTGCGGCACTCGTCATTTGCGGCGGCGCCGGCGCGCGAGCGCACGGGGGAGCACAACCAGGTGCGCGCGGCGCTGGTGCGCGTGGAGGCGGCGCCCGTCATCCGCCGCCCGCCGCCCACCGCCGCGCCGCGCACACCCGAGATTGCGGCCCGCAACGGCGTGCTGTCAGACTTCTGCCCACCGCTGGTGCCGGCGTGCGCGCGGCGGGCTGCGTGGGCAACGCCTGGCGCGCCGGCCGCCGCCCTGCTTGTGCCGCTGCCACCCGCCGTGCCGCCGCGGCCCACGCCGCTGGACATCCAATCGGCGGAGGCCGCCGTGCAGTCATACGAGCTGGGCGTGCCGCTCACCGCCACGGTGGTGGCAGACTACGCCGGCGGCGACCCGCCGCGCGTGCCTGCCGTCAGCCACGCCGCCTACATGCGCTACTCGCCGGCGCACGTGCCGGACGTGTTTGGCGCGCCGCGGCCTGTTGCAGCGGCGACTGTGGGCGCGGGTGCGGGTGCGAGCAGTGCGTACCACGCTCTGTACGCACCGCCTGCAGGCGCCGTCGGTGGTGCTGGTGCGCCACCACCGCATGGGTACACGTCGCAGTTTGGGCCGCCGGTGGCAGCGGCGCCAGGTGCTGCACTCGCACCACGCCCCGACGACTCCATTGCGCGCGCGGCGGCGACGGGCACCTTCCGCATCCTGTGCCACTTCTACAACTCCAGCCGCGGCTGCCGCAACGGCGCCAACTGCAAGTTCCGGCACGAGGGCACGCCCGGCGTGCCGCTGCCGGCTGGCTACATGAATGCATCAAATGCCGCCATGGCGCAGGCAGTGGAGAACCGGCGGATGGGGCTGCCGCCGCCGCCCATGCCGTCACTGTCCGCACCACCACCTGGCATGCCACCACCGCCGCCTGCCGTGGGGCTGCCACCGACGCCCAGCCCCTACGCAGCAGCGTATGGCTTGCCGCCGCCAGTTGCGGTGCCGCCGGTTGCGGTTGCGGTGCCGGCCGCGGCGCCAGCGGCAGCTCCGGCTGCCACCATGCCACTGCTGCGCACGCCGGCAGTGTCCGGCTGGGCAGCACCATTGTTGCCGCCTGCCTACCCTGCCCCCGCCCCTGCGCCGGCGCCCATGCTGCCGCCGCCGCCAGCCCGCGCCGCCGCATATTACACGCCGGCGCCGGGCGCACCGGCGTACTCGCTGCCACAGGCCCCCCAACCACCACCAGCCGCACCGCCAGCGCTGCCCGCGCCCGGCCCTGCAGCGCCGGTACCCCTTGTTGCGCCGCCGGCAGCGCCGCCGCCGCCGCTAGCACCGCCCGCTGCCGTGGTGGCAGCCGCGCCTGCGCGTGTGACGCCCGCCGCGCTGGTGCGGCCACCGGTCGCGGCGCCGCGCCCCCTCGGCCCGCCGCGCCCCCCTGTGCGGCCACTAGGGCTGCCCCTGGGTGTCGGCGCGGCCGCGCCCGCCCGTCCCTCCATTGTGCTCGCGCCTCAGGCGCCCAAGTAGTAGCTTGCCTGCCCACGCAGTAGTTGCCACCGCCGGCCCCCGCCGGCCGTGGCGACACTGGCTGGCGAGCGTCCCTGTTGTCGTTTGCCCTCCCCCATTGGCGTGGCGTGGCCCCCGTTTGCGCCAACCACCCTGTGTCCACGTCGTCCTCGCAGCAGCGTGCGTGTATCCAAATGAATGCGTGCGTTTGGCGAGGGTGATGATACCGCGTGTGCATTGTACGCCGCCAGGGCTGCACTTGTCGCGCGCGCGCACTGTAACACGCATGAGCGTTTGCCACAGGTGGTGATGGAGTGGGGGGGGGGGGGGGGGGGGGGGAGTGGTGAGCGCCACGTTGGTGCGCCACAGCTGCCACACCAACAATGGGGGACAGGTAATGCGCAGACGCCACTGCGTGGCGGCGATGCCAGCTGTGGAGCTGCTGGATGGGTGCTGGGTGAGGGGAGATGGTGGGGAATTCGTGGGGATTGCGCTCGCCGTGCGGCCGGCGGCGGTTCGTGGGCGCGCCACCACCATGACAACGGGGTGTTCACGCGCCGCTTGACGCTGCAAGCGTGTCAATAGTGTTGCATCGCCGCTGACGATGATATTAAAGTATTTCCGTTGCATGCACAATACCAAAACGCAGCCATTGCAGCTGTCGCAGCGCAGGGTGTGCGGCGTCGTTTTGGCGCCCTGCCGCGCATGTCGCGCACGCCAAACACAGCAAACACGCCACTTCCCACTGCCCACGGGAAGCGAGCCAGTTGACGCAGGTGCCAGTAGCACCACGGCACTCGTACACGTCAGCGCTGACAACCAGTGCCTGCGACGGTCTTCAGCCAAACAGTCTTGGCAAACAGTGTCGCAGCAGGCCCTGAGCAGGGCGCTGCACAGCTGCTGCCGCCACACCGCCAGTTTGTCAGGCTGTCAACGGCGCCGTCGCATTGCCCACCACCGCGATCTTACAAACGGCACGTTGCGCGGCCAATTTTTAAGTTGTCATGACATGGCACAAGTGGGTACCGGTGTACCAGCCCGTTAGTTGGTTGCAATATTTGACGGAAGGCGTTGGTTGAAACTTGGGTGTTGGCACCGCCGGTTGGCCGCCGCCATCGCTGTTTCAAAGGCGCCGGGTGGGGGCAGCCCCGGTGCTGGTGACAGCCTGGTGAAGGCCCCTGCTGCTTGCAAACTGAAATAATAATCATGCCTGCCCCCAAGCGCACACGCTGCGCGGTGCTGGTGCCGGCGCCGCCCGTGTGGGTGACGGTGTTGTGCTTGGCCGCCACTGTTGTCCACACAACTGCTCGTAGTGACGATACGATTGTCAATAGCATTGGTACGCCCCTGCCACCGCGGTTTGGGCTGGTAAGTGACACGCTGGAGTGGAGCACCCGGTTCCCAACTGGTGGGCAGCTGGATGTGGCAGTTTCCGTGGTGCTGCTGCCGCTGACGGTAAGTGCCGCAACGGCAACCTACTGTGCGCAGGTCAATGCCGACGGCCACAGTGCGGCGAGAGTAACATTACAGAGCACGACACGCACCCCACCGCCAGTCCGCGTGCTGCGGTTAGGCGGCGAGACGCCCGCCACTGCCGGAGTGGAATGGTCGCTGGACGGCCTGCTACGGATCGAGTGTGACGCAGCCGCCGGCAGTGACGACCCGCCGCCGCGCCCGGTAGAATCGCACGCCCCCGTGCTTACCACGACAGCCGACGGCAAGTCGGCAGACAGCCTGCCGCTGCCGCTACACCTCATTGCCGGTGTGGTGACCGCCTGCCCGCCGCCGCAGGACTGGTGTACAAGCCAGCTGCCACCTCGCGCACGCGACGCCTGGCTGCTGGACCGCGCATGGCGGGCAGCCGGGCAGAACGGTACCTTCGCTGCCGCAGTGGCGACCACACTAGCAGCGGCCAATGCAACGGCAGCCATTGTGGCGGTGCTACCCCGTCGATACCCGCTGTCACGTGGTGCCGCCGCCAACGTGACACTTGGCGCGCCGGCCGCCGCCGCGCTGGTGGCATCCGGCCGCTGCACGCTTGCGCTGGTACCGCCACGCGATCAAGGCTGGCACCCACCCGGCTACCTCCACTTTGCGCCAGCGTCCACGGCGATTGCTACGGCTGGCGTGCTGCCGCTAGCTACAACGCAGTGCGCGGCGCAGCCGGGCGAGTGGCAGTGCTGCGTGCCTTCTACCGCCGCATTGCTAACCGCTGTCACTGCTGCCACTGACGACGGCAGCGTTGCAAGCATGCCCGGCTGCACTCCACCCGCGCCGTTGATGGCGCTGGCGGATGGTGAAGATGGCGCACCGCCGCTGTGTGGCTGCATGGCGCCAACGACTGCGGTAGCCACCGGCAGTGCGGCACTGCTGCCGCCGTCCCTCGTGCTTGCCGGGCAACAACGCCACACACCACGCGGGGCAACCGACACTGTCCGCCGCCTGCACGCCGCCGTGGCGGCACCACGTCACGGTGCTCCCGCCGGCGCCTGGCTGGCCCGCATCCTGGATGCCGCATTACCAGTGGCGCCCGCGCCAGCACCCCCACCCGCGCCAGCGTGGCTGGAGGTGGAGCGCCGCGACGCGCTATTGACAGACGCCAGCGCGGCTGCTGCCGGCGGCGCAAAGGCGGCGGCACGTCGAACTGATAGCGGCGCGCGGTTGCGCGCGGCGCCGCCACCACCGGCGGCTGCAGCGCCTGTGGCTGCCACGCGGCCCAATGCAGAGATGGGCACCGGGCCAGTTTCGCGGCAGTACGTGTTGCCAGCTGGCGTGCCACCCGCTGGCGCTGACGGGCGCGGGAGTGGCGCCGGCACAGGTAGAGCTGGTGGCAGTGGCGGTGCAAGTGGTGGTGCTGCCGGCAGCAGCCCGGGTGCCAGTGGAAGTAGTGCTGGAGCTGGTGGTGGCACGATTGTAGGCAACGCGGCCGGTGGTGCCGGGCCTGCCAATGGTGGCAGCGCACAATCCGGCGCGGCATCAAGCGCGGGCGGCGCCACCTCAGACCCGCGGACGGCAGCGCTGAAGCCGGTGCGCGGTATGCCGCCGCTGCCAGGGCGCGGGGTGTCGGCAGGCGCAGCGGCGGCGGTGGCGGCGCTACCGGGTGGGCCGGGTGCAGCCGCGGCGGCAGGGAAGTCAACGGACTTGGCAAGCGGGCACCCGCCTGCGGTGCCCATGCCTACCTTCCCCGACCCGCTCGCCTTCCTGCAATCCATCCTCGACATGATCATGGCCATCCTGCGCTCCATCATCAACTCCATCCTGAAGCCGCTGCTGGACCCCATCATTGCCGTCATCCAGATGGTGTGCGGCGACGCACTGGTGGCGCCGCTGCTGGGCGGCATGCCCTCCCCCGTCACCGCCATCATGGACGCCGTGAAGGAGGCGGCGCTGGCGGCAGCAACACAGGCCATGGAGATGGCAATGGCGGCCGCCACGCAGGCAGCGGAGCGGGCGCAGGCCAACGCGCTGGCGCAGATGAACGCCTACAGCGCCAAGCTGCAAAGCGAGGTGGCGTCGCAGCTGGCGGCTGCGCAGGGCATGGCCACCGCCGCCGTGGCTGACGTACAGGGTAAGGCAATGGCTGCGGCGGGGGATTTGCAAGGTAAGGCGATGGCTGCCGCGGGGGATTTGCAAGGTAAGGCGCTGGCCGCCGCCGCTGACGTGCAAGGTAAGGCGATGGCTGCCGCGGCTGACGTGCAGGGGAAGGCAATGGCTGCGGCGGCGGGGGCGGCTGCGACGGTCGCGTCGGCGGTTGACAAGGCCGCGGTGGCAGCTGCGTCGGCGGTGGGCCAAGCTGCGGCAGCAGCCGCGTCAGCAGTTGACAAAGCAGCAGTGACGGCCGCGTCAGCGGTCGACAAGGCTGCCTCAGCAGCCGCGTCGGTGGCGGACCAAGCTGCCGCAACAGCAGGGACAGCCGTGTCGGCGGCGGGCAAGGCATCAACGACAGCTGCAGGTACATCGACGGCCAACACGGCAGACACGGCTGCGATCGCACAGGAGGCGGCGGCACCGGCAGAAAGCACACCACCAGATGCGTCGCCGGACGCAGTCATCGCCACGGACTCGGCTGGCGCTGCCGCCGCAACAGCAGCAGCACCACAATCATCATCACCCATCACTGGCCAACCCCCAACAACAATAGTGGACCCCGCAGCTGCTGGCGCGGCGGCAGCCCGGACGGCGTTGGGGGACGCGGTGGGCAGCCTGCTCAACCCCGCCATACTGCCGCCGCCCGGCAGCGCCGCGCTGACAGGGACGTCGCCACGCGCGGATGTTGTGGAAGCGCTGACACTTGCCATGGCACGCGGCGATGCGCCGCTGCCACCTGCAGCCGCAGCTGCAGCACACCAACCCGCCGGTGCGCCACCACCCTCCGAGCGGCTGGCCGCGGCGTATGAGGACGCGTTGCGGCGGCTGGCAAGGCGGCGAGCTGCCGCGGCGGGGCCGCGCGCAGACGTGCAGCTGGGACCACAACTCAGCACTGGCATGCCGGCTGCCGCTGCCGCCGCTACCGCCGGTGCAGAAACAGCGGCGGCAGCGGCGGGTGCCACCCCGAGTGGTTGGAGTCAGTGGAAGGCAGGCGTGCCGGCGGCACTGTTGGAGGTGAGCGACAGGCAGCCTGGGGCGCAGGCGCGGCCTGCGGGCGCCCTGTCGGCCAGCGACACCAGCGGGAAGAATGTGGGGAAGTCAGGCGCCGGTGGCATTGCAAGCGCGGTGGCAGACAAAGTGATCCGTGACCTGTGTGAGACGATGGGCGACAGCGTGGCAAAGGCTTTTGTGCCCGCCATGACTGTGACTGGTGCAGACGCGCTGGCGGCCGCCGTCACGCGCAACATGTCCGGCTGGCTGGCGCCGCACCTGGCAGCCGCCCTGCGCCCCGCCCTCTCCCGCCAGCTGACGGACGGCATCCGTGCCGCCCTCGTCCCCCGCCTGGCTGCCGCCGTCACGCGTGACGTCACGACGGCGGTGGTGGCGGAATCGCAGCTGCTCCCAACCACGGCGCGCGCCATCACGTCAGGCACCGTGGCGGCGCTGTCGCACACGCTGCACGCAGACGCCACCGCGCTGTACACCGCATACTACTGCGCCGCGCACGGCGCGTACTGCGCCGCTGCAAATGCCACTGCGGCGTCTGCTGCAGCGCGCGCGTACCAGGCGCAATACTACGCCGCCTACTACGGCACGCACTACGCCACCGCTGCCGCCACGCGGCTGGCTGCCGAGAATGCTGCGCGCGTGGCGGCCGCCACCACGCCCGCCGTGCGTCAGCGTCCCTGGCCTGCGCAGCGCCACCCGTAGTAATATAATTATTGTCATAGTTACGGCACAATGATACAATTGAAGTCGTGTGGCCCTACACCTACGGTTTACCGCCGCGACCCTCCCGCACTGCCTACCCGCACACCACTCAGCCCTAGATCGACTGGCGGCGGCTGCATACCCAGCCGGCTGCCACCGCCACCGCCACCACCGGAGCCACCACCCGCACTGCGGCCGCCCACGCTGCCGTCTTTGCTGCTCAGTGAGCGTGCAGAGCCCGGGCGGCTACCCGCACCGCCGCCACCGCCACCGCCGCCAGGCGGGCCAGCTAGGATGGTGCGGCCTGCGCCCGTGAGGGAGGAAGAGGATGGCGGACGGCGCAGAGAACCTGCCAACCCGGCGGAAGGCGCCGGCGCGGCAGGCGGCAGCGATGGCGCAACGGTGCGGCCACCCGCCCCCGCTGCTGCTACCCCTGCCGCGCCGCCTGCCGCACCCCGTGCAGCACCGGCGCCACGAGGCACAGCGGGCGGCGCACCCCCGGCGCCACGCGCCGGCGGCTTGGCGGGCATGCGCAGCGCCAGCTCCGCCATACGCGACGCCAGGGTGGACTGCATCTGCGGGAACTCGCGCGCCAGCTGGCCCAGCGTAAACAGCACCGACGCGTTGCACTCCTTCACGCCCTGCGCCAGCAGCGACAGCTCGTAGGGTGTGGGCTCGTCGGCCGCGGGCGGCGCAGCGGCAGCGGGGCGGCGCGCTGCCTCGTGCATGCGCGTGCGGTGGCTGGCGCGGCGCTCCTCCAGGCGCGCGCGCGTGGCCTCCAGCGCCGCGGCGGTGGCGTCGCGGTCGGCGGCCACGCGCGTCTCGTCCGCGCCCAGGCCGTCCAGCTGCGCCGTGAGGGTGGAGGCGCGGTCCGCCAGCGCCATGAGCTTGGCGGTGCCCTCCTCCACCTGCGACTGCAGGCTCGCCAGCTCGCGCTTGCGCTTGAACACGCCGTCCGCCGCGTCCTTCAGCTGCTGCTCCAGCAGGCGCACGGAGGCGGCCTCGTCGGAGGAGGGGTCGGCGCGGTGGAACGCCTCGCGCAGCGCCGTGTTGCGCGCCGCCAGGTGCGTGAGCGTGGCGGCCAGCGCCTTCACCTCGCGCTCCCCTTTGCGGATGGCGGCGTCCAGCTCGTCGCCCTCCCGCTGCAGCTCCTCCCGCCGCTGCGCCGCCTTGAGCAGGAAGTACGCCTGGCTGCGCGGCTCGCCGCCGTCGTCGCTGCCGCGCATGCGCGCGCACAGCGCCTCGTACTTGGCCTGCAGCAGGCCGATCTTGGCCTGCCGGTCCGTCAGGTCCAGCGCCAGCTTGTGCCGCTCCTCCTCCACCAGCTTGCCGGACGCGCGCACGATGGCGCGCTCCGCCTCGATCTCGCGCTTGCGCGCCTCCACCGTCATGGCCAGCTGCGCGCCGCGGTTCTCCAGGCCAAACACCTCGTCCGTCTTGCACGACAGCGCGTCGCGCAGCTTGCGGATCTCCAGCTTCAGCACGTCGTGCGCCACCATCGCCTCCTCCTTGTCCTTCACCGCCTTGTGCAGGCCCTCCTCCGCGCTGCGGTTCTGCAGCAGCAGCTCGTCAATGCGCGCCTGCACCTCCGCCAGGCGTGCCGTCAGGCTCGCCTGCGCGCGCAGCGCCTTCTTCAGGTCGTCCTTCACCGCCTTGTTCTGCGCCGTCAGGCCGCGCTCCAGTTCCGTCGCCTCCGCCAGCTCCGCGCCCAGCTCGCCAATGCGCGCCTGCAGGATCTTCTTCTCCTCGTCCGACACCTCGCCCTTGGCGCGCGCGATCTTGCGCTCCATCTGCTGGATCTGGAACTCGGCGGCGTACACGTGCTCCTGCTGCGCCAGCGACTGCGCGTCCAGGTCCTTGATGCGGTCCGCCAGATTGCGCGCCGTGCGCCGGCTGCCCAGGATCTCGGCGCCCAGCACCGACTCCTCCTCCCGCAGCTTCTTCACCGCCTCGTTGGCCTTGAACAGCTGGTCCTTCAGCAGCGCCAGCCGCCGCGCCGCCGCCGCCACCCGCGCGCCCTCCCGCTCCATGTAGCTCTCCCGCTCCGCCAGCGCCGACTCGGACGACGCCACCTGCGCCGTCGCGTGCGCCAGCCGCGCCCGGATGTCCTCCACTGCGCGCCGCGCCGCCTCCACCGCGCCCCGCTTGCCCTCCAGCGCCGTGCCCGCCGCGGCGATGCCGGTGCGCTTGGCCGCCAGCTCGCCGGCGGCCGCTGACACGTTGGTCTTCAGCAGCTCCACCGCGTCGCGGAAGCGGTTCACGCGCTCCGTCAGCACCTTCTCTGACTCGCGCGCCGCCGCCACCGCACGCTGCCGGCTCGCAATCGTCACTTCCAGCTCCGCGTTGTCGCCCTCCAGTCGCGCCACCAGCGCCTCCTGCTCCGCCACCTTGGCACGCCGCGCCACCACCGCCGCCTTGGCGCGCGCCAGGTGCTCCGCCGCGCGAGCCACGTCGCCGTCGCGCTTCGCCAGCAGCGCCACGTTGTCCTGCCACTGCGTCACCAGCGCCTGCCGCTCCGCGTGCAGCGCCCGGAAGTCGTCCGCCAGCTTGTCCAGCTCCACCTGCTTCGCCTTTGTCTCTGTCACCGCGCTCTCCAGCGCCCGCCGCGCCTCCGCCACCGCCACCGTCAGCCGCTCCTGCTCGCGCGTCAGGTCGCGCACCTTCAGGTTGTCCGCCTTGGTGTACTTCTCCAGCGCCAGGTTGTCCTCCTCCTTCGCGCGCGCCCGCGCCGCGTACTCCTCCAGCTCCCCCTGCGCCAGGTGCATCGCCTCCCGGAAGCCGTCCAGCCGCTCGCTGCCCTTGTAAATTGCCGCCTGCGTCGCCGCCACCTGCGCCGCCACGCCCTCGCTGCGCGCCTCCAGCGCCGCGATCTCCTGCCGCATGCGCCCCACCGCGCGCTCCGTCAGCGCCTTCAGGTGCTCCTCCGTCGCCTTCTCCTTCAGCCGCGCGTTCAGCACGCCCTGCGCGTTCTCCAGCTCCGCCTTCACGTTCAGCAGGTGCTCCTTCATGATGGTCAGCCGCTCCAGGTGGTCCGCGCCGTCCGCCGCCACCGCCGCCAGCGCCGCGCGCGCCGCCACCACGCGCCCGTGCAGCTCCTTGTTGGCGGCATCCGCAAACGGCGGCAGCGCCGTCAGCACGTCATCCGACGCGTCCAGCCCCGCCACATCCGCCAGTGTCGGCCCGCCGCGCCCTCCTCCTCCTGACGGACTCCCGCCGCCGCCCCCGCCGCCGCCGTATTCACCGCCGCCGTACTCGCCGTCGTCGCCGCCGCCTCCACCGCCTAGCTCATACCCGCCGCCACCGCCATCGCCGCCATCGTCGTACCCACCGCCGCCGCCGTCACCGTAGGTGCCCGCAGCGGCAGCGGCCTCCGCGTCCGCCGCCGCAGCAGCCTCTGCGTCCGCAGCCGCTGCTGCCGCTGCCGCCGCCGCCGCGTCGTCTGCGTCGTCCGCCATGGTGGGGGCGGCTGATCAACCCAGCAGCAGCAGAGTGGGTATGGGGTCGGTATGAGGTGGCGGCCACGTAGCAGGTGTCAATTCGCCAGTCCAGACGTGTGATGTCGGTATGAGGTGGCCCCAGTACCAACTACCAATGAGCAGGAGGAGCTTGGAAGCAGCAAGTGGCAGTCCCAAGTACTAGGGCAGCAGGTGGCCAGGTGGCACCAGATACCGGCAGCCGGCCGCTCCAGGTAGCAGCGCCAAGAAGCAGCACCAGGTGTCACGAGGTGTCACCACAGTGACCAGGCGACAGGTGTCAAGCGGCCAGACTGCTGTCGGCTGTCGGACAGGTAGCAACAGCCGGTCGCTCCAGGTAGCGGCAGCAGGTAGCAGGTAGCAGGTAGCAGGTAGCACCAGCAGGTGGCACCGACAGGTGGCACCAGGTGTCACCGCCAGGTAACAGCAGCAGATCAACACCAGGTGGCAACACCAGGTGTCACCGACAGGTAGCAGCAGCAGGTGGCGGCAACGGACACGGACACGTAGCAACACGGCGGTGCAGCAGTTCCAGTACTCGGTTGTAATGTGTCAATCAAATACGCAGTCGGAGGGCACACGGCAGCGTGGGAACCCACTCAGTGGTCACAGCTGCATCAAATTTGGGGTCCCCGCACCACCTCCAACTCACAATTATCGCGTCCGAGTGGGTAGCGGCCGGCGGCCAGGCAGGTAACGGAACCCAGTAGGCGACGAGAGGCCACTTTGACGCCGCCGTACGCACTCGGCCACCACTACAATCACACTTTCAACGCGCCACCAGTTAGTAGTATGTTATGGTAGTGCAGTGGTGCAGCAGTCTTGCGCCGAGACGCGGTGGGGCGGGTGGGCGGGGTTGAAAAAGTTTCAGATTTCCGTTACTGAAAGTGACTCGGACGGCTAACCCTGAGTGTCCCCACTGCCGACGCAATTTTTGATTACACACACGGGCTCGGTGCTCGGTTCCACGCGGCAACGCGCTGATTTGTTGCGTTGAGCGAGTACATTGTGTTTATTTATCTGACGATGTCTTGGTTCGTGACGCCGATTTGGTAACCGTTAGCCCTCTCAGCGGCCACCGATCTACTGTTACACCTACTACTTAGTAGTAAGTGGTACTACTGCAGTAGTGGTACTGGTGGGTACCTGCTACTGCTGGGTGACTGCAACTGGGACGCTGTTGTGGGCTGAGCTGCTGCTACGTGGCCTGGTCTGGCCTTGCTGGTGGGAAGCTGCTGCTACTCCGTCGTCCGACGGTCGTAATCAGCGTCGTCTGACAGCTGTGTGGCCGCTGACACCGATTGCAGCTACTGGGCACCCCTCCCACCCAGTACCACCATGGCGGGGCTGGTGGATGACGACGGCTTCGTATATGCCGCCGTGCCTGCCGACGGCGCGGTAGGCGGTGGTGCCGGCGGCGGCGGCGGCGCCGAGTCGTGGGCGATGGAGGAGCCGGAGGTGGGCGACGGCGGCGCGGACGACGACATTGCGGCGCTGGTAGATGCGCTGATGAAGCGCAAGGATGGCGAGGCGGGCGGCATGGGGAGCGGGCGCGCCGGCGGGGGTGTGACAATCGGCGGCGCGGCAGCAGTTGGCGGCGCCGGCAGCGTGTACGGCAGTGGGCGTGGCGGCGGCGGCGGCGGCGGCGGGCTTGATGGCAGTGCAAGCGGGCGGGGCGCGGTGTCGACGGCGCCGGGCGGCACCGCCACGGTGGCGGACGACTACATTCGCAACTTCCTGATCCGCACGGGCATGAGCCGCACGTGCGACGTGTTCAACACGGAGTGGTACGAGATGAAGGCGCGCGGCCTGCTGCCACCGGAGGACGCCATGGCGGTGCCGGACGTGTACACGCAGAACGAGCGCATGAACGAGGACATGGGGCGCATGCGGGTGGAGCTGGGGCACGCGCAGGAGCTGGCAGCGCGGGCGCAGGGGACGTGGGAGAAGCTGCGGAAGGAGCGCGACTTCCACCGCATGCACCACAAGCGCATCGCGCAGGAGAAGAACAAGCTGGTGGACGACATGCGGCGGCTGAAGGTGCACTTTGACGCGTACGAGCCCACCATGCGGGAGCTGAAGGGCAAGTACGAGGCCGCCATCCGGGAAAAGATGCTGGCCAAGGTGGAGCGCGACAAGCTGGCGGCGCGCGTGGGCGCGCTGGAGGCGCAGATTCGTGCCATGGAGGACGGCGGCGCCGCCGTGGGTGGTGGCGATATGGTGGTAGGGGGGCCGACGGCACGCGGCGCCGGCGCACCAGCTGCAGCGACGACGACACGGGGTGGCTTGGCTGCTACTGGTGCGGTGGCTGGCCGGCGCGCGGGCGCGCCGGTGAGCGGTGCAGCGGTGGGTGGCGCGCCACGCAGTCCGCCGCGCGCTGCCAGCTTGGGTCGCACGCGGCCAGGCGCCGGCGGCGGGAAGGCAGGTGGTGGTGCGGCGGCTGAGGGCGGCCGGCCGCTGCCGCTGCCGGATGACCTGGAGAACCCGTACCTGAAGCTCGCGTTTGAGCCGGCGCACGTGGCGGGCTACGGCGAGCACTCAAACATCCGGGCACACGGCGGCGCCATCTCGGCGGTGGCGTTCCACCCCACCAAGCCGGTGCTGGCCACCGTGTCGGACGACTGCACGTGGCGGCTGTGGGCGATGCCGGACGCGGAGCTGATCATGACGGGCGAGGGCCACCGCGCGTGGATGGCGGGCGTGGACTTCCACCCGGCGGGCACGCACCTGGCGACGTCGTCGGGCGACGGCGTGGTGAAGCTGTGGGACCTCACCACCGCCACCTGCGCCGCCACGTACACCGACCACACGCAGACGACGTGGGCGCTGGCGTTCCACGCCGCCGGCGACTTCCTGCTCACCGCCTCCATGGACCACACCTGCCGGCTGTACGACATCCACTCGGGGCGCATCCGGCAGACGCTGCGCGGGCACGTGGACTCGGTGAACACGCTGTCGTGGCAGCCGTTCGCCGCCAACGTGGCCACCGGCAGCGGCGACAAGACGGTGTCCATCTGGGACATCCGCTCCGGCCTGTGCGTGCAGACGTTCTACGGTCACTCCAACGCCGTCAACGGCGTGTCCTTCAACCTGCGCGGCGACACCGTCGCCAGCTGCGACGCGGACGGCGTGGTGCGGCTGTGGGACATCCGCATGGTGGCGGAGCGCGCCAGCGTGTCGCTCGGCCGCACCGCCGTCCACTCTGTGTCCTTTGACCGCTCCTCCGCCTTCCTGGCCGCCGCGTGCGACGACGGCACGGTGCGCATTATTGACACGGCAGTGGGCCCAGGCGCGGCAGGCGGCGGCGTGCCTCCCGGCGCTGCCGCACCTGGCGGCGCTGTCATGCCAGCCACTGCCCGCGCCCCGCCCGCCGCGCTGTCCATTGTCACCACCCTGCGCGGCCACGCAGACGCCGTGCAAGACGCCATCTTTGACCCCACCTCCACCTACCTCGTGTCCGCCGGCAACGACGCCACCGTGCGCGTGTGGAGCGAGGGCGGCAGCCTGACCGGCGGCGGCGGTGGCGGTGGCAGTGGCGGCGGCGGCAGCAGCAGCGGCAGCCTGTCGCCGGCGTAGTTGCTAGCTACGTTGTCTTGTGCAACCACGTGTGCCCCCCACCCTCGTCTGTGTGATTGTGTGTGCCCCCTGCATCCGCGCTGATGTTAATTGCTTGAACCCTTGGCGCTCGGTCCCGTAGGTTGGGGGTACATTCGCGTTCAATGCGGTAAGTGAGGAGGGGGGAGAGGAGGAGGCATGTAATGAGTATCGAGGCTGGTAGTTAACTTAACAACAGTGCGGCCGCGCCCTTGATCATGCGCCCTTGTCGTACTTGCCAGCAGGGGGTGCTCCGCCTGCTGGTCCATACGACGCAGCAGCAGCAGCAGCAGCAGCAGCAGCGGCGGCAGCGGCGGCATTACCCGCGACAGTGTGGTACACGCCGGGCGCCGAGGGGGCTGGCGGCGCTGCCGCTGGTGGCGGCGTGTATACAGGTGGTGGGCCTGCCGCCACTGGCGCGCCGCCGCTACTGGCGCCGCCGCCGCTACCGCCGGCCACACCAACCGCACCAGCCGCAAAGGCGGCGGCGGCGGGCGTGGTGAATGACGCCGCCACGGCGCCGGCGCCCGCAAAGGCGGTGGCGAGCGCCTCCTTGGAGCGCGCCTTGAGCGCGCGGCCGAGCGCCAGCGCGCCGGTGTCTACGATGCGCGCCAGCGACAGCACGCCGCCCAGGATGGCAAACAGGGAGGTGAGGAGCTGCGCGGTGGTGGTGGTGTGGTGCGTCACCGTCACCATGAAGGGGCTGACGTCGTACACAAAGAAGATGCCGGGCAGCACGTTCATGCGCTGGCCCTGCAGCACGGCGGGGCGGTACTGCGACGTGACGGAGTACTGGTTCGTTTTGACGATGCCGGACGCGCGGTACTTGAGCGGCGGCACGGCGGGCGCGTCGGTGGGCTGCCGGCGCGCGGCGGGCGTGTACCGGCTGCCGTCTCCCAGGTACACGGTGGGGATGACCTTCACGTAGTACATGTACACACCCGTGCCCTCCTCCACGCGCTTGGCCACGCCGTCCAGCGGGTTGCGGATGCCGGGGAACGGCTCGCCAAACGACAGGCTGTGGATGACGTGCGTCACGTTATACGACGACATCTGCGACGGGTTGAACTGGTGGATGTGCCCCGCGCCGCGCGCGTGCGTCTCGCCCATCGCGATGTGGAAGTTGCCCGCCACCTTGTTCACGCGCAGCGAGCCGGTGAGGCGGCAGCCCTCCCCGGCCGGCTCTCCACCGCGTTGGCGCGGTGCTCGCGCAGGCACTGCTCCGCCGTGCGCGTCACACCTGCCACGTCCCACCCACGCTCCGCGTACACCGCGCGCACCGCGTCACAGGTATTGCAGCAAGAGGGCGGCACGCCGTCCGTCGACCCCGCCGGCCCCGCGCCGTAGCAGGAGCCGCAGTAGCCCGCCGGCAGTGGCGTCGGCTCTGCCGCCGCGTCGTCAATGACGTGCGTGAACGCGGAGCCGATGGGGCTGCCGTCTGGCGCCAGCCGCATCTTTTGAATGTCGTGGTCCAGCCCGTTCTGCTGCTCGCCCGCCACGTCCATGGCGTCCAGGTTGGCCTGCGCGCAAGTCAGCGCGGGGAACGAGATGTCAAAGTTAATGCGCAGCCGGTCCTCCACCACGGGGTCCACCGCCATGTGCTCCCGCGT
>ERZ778022.2929-NODE-2929-length-16806-cov-4.196585_pt1 | contig 16806 bp, 10 predicted proteins | sample MGYA00375752_ERZ778022 | MGnify/ENA primary metagenome ERZ778022 (study PRJEB29350, sample SAMN05389826) | bioreactor metagenome | isolation source: Thiocyanate bioreactor | place: South Africa: University of Cape Town | collected 2014-04-04 ... | reverse complement strand
CTTCTTCGTGGGGGGAGAAGCTTTCACCCCGGCGGAGTGCCTTCATCGCGCCCTTGCGCTGCTTTTTCTCGGTCCGGTCGAGGATCAGGATGCCGTCGAGGTGGTCGATCTCGTGCTGGAGCACGCGCGCTTCGTGGCCGGAGGCCTCGATCAGCACCTCGGCCCCAGTCCGGTCCTGGCCCCGCACCCGGGCGTAGAGCGGACGGTCCACCTCGACCACCACCCGGGGAATGCTGAGGCAGCCCTCCGAGGCGACCTCGGTTTCCTCGGAGAGCCACTCGATCTCCGGGTTGACCAGCTCCTGCGGGACCGCGTCGGCGTTGGTCTGGAAGACCAGCAGGCGGCGCAGCTTGCCGACCTGGGTCGCGGCCAGCCCGACCCCGAGCCCGTCGTTCATCAACTCGACCATGCGCTCGATCTCGTCGGAGAGCGCCTGGTCGAACTCGGTCACCGCGGAGGCTTTGCTCTTCAGCACCGGGTCGCCGTACTGGACGATCTGGGCCAGCGCCGCCTCCCTCTTGCGCAGGGTCTCTTCGTCAAATCGCTGGACCGGCTGCTCGCCGCCCTCGGGTTCGACCTCGACTTCCGCCGCGTCCCCGGCCAGCGCCTCTTCGGCCCGCTCCATGCCCTCGGCATAGGCGGCCGCTTCTTCGCTCAGCGTGGCTGTTTCTTCCTCGGAAGCCATCGATCCCGAGTCTACCGACGCCCACTCCAAGGCCCAGAGGTGGATGCTGCTCATCGTGCCCGGCTACTGAGGGTCGACGTCGATCGCCAGGGTGATCTTGTTCAGGGAGCGGTCGGCGAGCAGGTTCTCGATCGTTCGGTGGACCGCCTCGATCGAATCGGCCCGGGTGGTCGAGCGGACCAGCAGGCGGCGGCGGTAACGGTTTCGGGCCCGGAACATCGGGGCCGGGCCGAGCAGCTCGGCCCCGGCCGGCAGCGCCTGGTCGAGCCGGGCAGCGACCAGGTTGGCGGCCCGTTCGACCTCCGGTTCTGCCTCGGCTGCGAGCTGGATCCGGATCAGGTGGGAGAAGGGCGGATAGCCGAGCTCGCGTCGCCGCTCCAGCTCCCCGGCTAGGAACCCGGCCGAATCGTGGGTCGCCGCGTGGCTGATCGAGGGGTTGCCGGGGGCCAGGGTCTGCACGATCACCCTTCCCCCGGCCCGGCTGCGGCCGCTGCGGCCGGCCAGCTGCGTGACCAGCGAGAAGGTGCGTTCCTCGGCCCGGAAGTCCGGGAAACGCAGGGTGGCGTCGGCGTCGAGGATGGCGGCCAGGGTGACTTCGGGGAAGTCATGGCCCTTGGCGACCATCTGGGTGCCGACCAGGATCGCGCTCGATTCCCGGTCGAAGGCGGAGAGGATCCGGGCGTGGCCACCCGGCCCGGCGCTGGTGTCCGCGTCGAGGCGGAAGACCGGCATCGGGGCCAGTTCCTCAGCCAGCAGCCGTTCGATCCGCTGGGTACCGGCCCCGGTCTGGGAAAGGGTGGTGCCGCCGCATTCGGGGCAGCGCCGCGGCAGCGGCTCGGCGTGGTTGCAGTGATGGCAGATCAACTGGTCCGATTCGCGGTGGACGATCAGCGAGACGTCGCAGTTGGGGCAGCCCCAGTGATGGCCGCAGGTCCGGCAGGTGAGCCAGGGCGCGAACCCGCGCCGGTTGATCATCACGATCGCCTTCTCGCCCTTGTTGCGGACCTCGGCCAGGGCTTCCCAGGTCCGTCGGTGGATCGGCCCCTGCCGGGGGTCGGCCTCGCGCATGTCGACCAGCTCGACCGGCGGCATGCCCTGGCCGTCGACCCGGGCCGGCAGGTCGATCCGCTCCAGCCGCTCCCAGCTTTCCGGCCGTGGCGTGGCCGTGCCGAGGACCAGCAGCGAACCGGTCGCCAGCGCCCGCCTCCGGGCCACCTCGCGGGCGTCATACCGAGGGTCGCCCTCCTGCTTGTAGGAGGGGTCGTGCTCTTCGTCGATCACGATCAAGCCGAGGTTCTCGAGCGGGGCGAAGACGGCGCTCCGCGGCCCGACGCAGACCGTCGCCTCGCCGCTCTTCAATCGCTGCCACTCGTCGAAGCGCTGGCCGGCGGTGAGCGCCGAGTGGAGTACCGCGACCCGGTCACCGAGCCGGGCCTGGAACCGCCCCACCGCCTGCGGGGTCAGGCCGATCTCCGGCACCAGCACGATCGCGGTCTCGCCCCGGGCCAGCACCGCTTCGACCACCGCGAGGTAGACCTCGGTCTTGCCGGACCCGGTCACCCCGGCCAACAGGACCCCCTCACCGGAGCGGGGGTCGTCGAGCCGCCCGACCAGGCCGGTGACCGCGGCCTGCTGCGCTTCGGTCAGGTTCGGCGCCTGGGCGGCCGCCGCGCCGACCCCGGCTCCGTCGGGCCGTCTCCTCACGTTGACCTGCCGCCGCTCGATCAAGCCCCGGTCCTCGAGCCGTTTCAGGGTGCTCGAGTCGATTCCCGCCCGGGCTGCCAGTTGGCGGCCGGTCAGGTCGCCCTCGAGCAGCTGCTGAAGCGCCAGCTCCTGTTTGGCTCCGAGCCGGGCGCCGCCTTCGAGCGCCTCACGGCCGGCGGCGGTGATCGAGCTCAGCTTCTCGATCCGGAAGCGGGTGCGCTCGCCGCCGGTGCCGGTCCCGGGCGGCAGGACCAGGCCGAGGCCGCGGGCCGGGGTCGAGCAGTACTCGGTCGCGATCCAGCGGCCCAGGTCGATCAGTTCCTCGGTGGTGCCGGTGCCCAGCACCCGGATCGGCTCAGCCAGCTTTTCGGGCGGGACCTCGGAAGTCTCGGCCAGCTCGACCACCACCCCGGTGATCCGCCGCCGGCCGAAGGGAACTTCGAGCACGGTGCCGACCGCGATCTCCCCCAGCCGTTCCGGAATCAGGTAGTCGAAGGGGCCCCGCAGAGCGCGGGCCGTCGTCAGCGGCTCGACCCTGGCGATGGACACCGGTTGAAGATACGCGGGTTTTCGGACGGGCGGCCTCGGCGTCGCCATCCTCAACACGGGTCCGCCCGGGTGGAATATGCTCGCGCCGTGGCCTTCACCCCCAGTCCCGGCGAACAGATCATCTTCCAGGGCCATCCCTCCTGGCGTTCGATCCTCGCCCTCTACTTGAAGGGACTGCTGATCGGCCTGATCGTCGCGGTGGTCGCCAAGCTGCTCGGCGAAGGCTTCTTCACCGTCTTCATCATCATCCTGGCCGCCCTCGGCATCTCGGTGCTGATCGGCTTCATCCGGCGGGTCGCGACCGTGTACACGATCACCAACCGGCGGTTGAACATCAAACGCGGCATCTTTGCCCGGGACATCCAGGAGACGCGGCTCGAGCGGGTCCAGAACGTGAACTACCGCCAGACGGTGTTCCAGCGGCTGCTCCAGGTCGGCGACGTCGATTTCGACACCGCCGCCTCGGACGCCGACAACCTTTTCATCTTCAACGGGGTCGCCAACCCGCAGGACGTCGTGACCCAGGTCGATCGGGCCACCTCGCTCGGCGCCAGTGGCTCGCATGGGCTCGGCGAGCCCAGCAGCAGCTACTAGGCCGGATCGTTTGCGCAAAGTCCGGCCTTGCCGGTCACTGATTGCGAGCCGTTTTTCGTAGGATGGCGGTCGTGACCGACTCCCTCGATTCCCAGACGCCCGAACTACGCGCAATCAACACGATCCGGACCCTTTCGATCGACGCGATCGACAAGGCCAACTCGGGCCATCCGGGGACGGCGATGGCCCTGGCCCCGCTGGCCTACAAGCTCTGGCAGGAGTACCTGCGCTACGACCCGGCCGACCCGCATTGGCCGAACCGCGACCGCTTCGTGCTTTCGGCCGGCCACGCCTCGATGCTGATCTACTCGGTCCTGCACCTGGCCGGGGTCAAGAAGGTCGACCACGACGGGACGATCGCCGATCGCCTCTCGGTCACGCTCGAGGACATCGAGAACTTCCGCCAGCTCGGCTCCACCACCCCGGGCCACCCCGAGTCCCACCTGACCACCGGCGTCGAGACCACCACCGGCCCGCTCGGCCAGGGCGTCGCCACGTCGGTCGGCATGGCGATCGCCGGCCTCTGGAAGCGCGCCGCCTACGGCGAGGAGCTCTTCGACTACGACGTCTACACGATCTGCGGTGACGGCGACCTGATGGAGGGCGTCTCCCAGGAGGCCGCCTCACTGGTCGGCCACCAGAAGCTGCACAACCTCTGCTGGATCTACGACTCGAACCGGATCACGATCGACGGCTCGACCGACCTGACCTTCACCGACGACACCGAGGCGCGTTTCGTCGCCAACGGCTGGAACGTCCATCACATCAACGACGCCAACGACCTCGACGAGATCGGTGCCGCCCTCGACAAGTTCAAGGCCGAGACCGAGAAGCCGACCTTCATCCTGATCCACAGCCACATCGGCTACGGCTCGCCGAACAAGGTCGACACGGCGGACGTCCACGGCAACCCGCTCGGGGCCGAGGAGACGAAGCTGACCAAGGAGGCTTACGGTTGGCCGACCGACGCCCACTTCCTGGTCCCCGATGGGGTCTACGAGACCTGGGCCGACGGGGTCGGCAAGCGTGGCGCCGAGCTCTCCGCCGCCTGGAAGGAGCGCTTCGACGCCGCCCCGGCCGACCGCCGGGAACTGATCGACACCATGCTCGGCGGTGGCCTGCCGGACGGTTGGGACGCCGACATCCCCAGCTTCGAGGCCGGCGAGCAGGTTGCGACCCGCTCCGCCTCGCAGAAGACCCTGCAGGCGATCGCGCCGAAGGTGCCGTGGCTGATCAGCGGCTCGGCCGACCTGACCGGTTCTGCGTCGAGCGGCCTGAAGGAGGATGTCGCCGGCGTCTTCGACCCGGAGAACCGCTCCGGCCACATGCTCCACCTCGGGGTGCGCGAGCACGAGTCGGCCGCCTCCTCCAACGGCATGGCGTTGAGTTCGCTTAGGCCCGTCTGGTCCACCTACCTGATCTTCTCCGACTACGCCCGGCCGGCGATCCGCCTCTCCGCCCTGATGGAGCAGCCGGTGGTCCACTGGCTGACCCATGACTCGATCGGGCTCGGCGAGGACGGCCCGACCCATCAGCCGGTCGAGCAGCTCGCCTCGCTACGAGCGATACCGAACCTGGACGTGATCCGGCCCGCCGACGCGGCCGAGGTGGCCGAGGCCTGGAAAGTGATCATGCCGAGGACGGACCACCCGACCGCCCTGGTGCTGACCCGCCAGAAGGTGCCGGTGATCGACCGCGGCAAGTACGCCGACGCCTCCGGCCTGGCCAAGGGCGGCTACGTCATCGCCGACTCCGAGGGCGAGCCGGAGCTGATCCTGATCGCCACCGGTTCCGAGGTCCACATCGCGCTCGAGGCCTACGAGACCCTGACCATCGAGGGCGTCAAGGCCCGGGTCGTCTCGCTGCCCTCCTGGCACATCTTCGAGAGCCAGGACGAGGCCTACCGCGAGTCGGTCCTGCCCTCGTCCGTCACCAAGCGGATCTCGATCGAGCAGGCCTCGACCTTCGGCTGGGAGCGTTACGTCGGCGAGGAAGGCGTGGCGATCGGCATGACCACCTTCGGTGCCTCCGCCCCGTTCAAGGACCTCCAGAAATACTTCGGCTTCACCCCTGACCGGATGGTCGAAGAAGCGAAGACGCTGCTCGGGAGCTGAGCCGTGAGTGAGCTCCGGGAGTCAGCAGCGTTCAAGACCCTCGAGAGCCACCACGCCGACATAGGTGAACTCCCCCTGAGGGATCTCTTCGCCGACGATCCCTCGCGCGGCACCGACCTGGTCGCCGAGGCCTGCGGGCTTTATTTCGACTACTCGAAGAACCGGATCAGCCGGGACACGGTCGGCCTGCTGGCCGAACTGGCCCGTGAGCGCCGCATGCCGGAGCGCCGGGACGCGATGTTCCGCGGCGAGCACATCAACGTCTCCGAGGACCGGGCGGTGCTCCACGTGGCGCTCCGGATGCCGCGCAGCCGTTCGCTGGTGGTCGACGGGGTCGACGTGGTCCGGGAGGTCCACGAGGTTCTCGACCGCATGGCCGCCTTCAGCGAGCAGGTCCGCTCCGGCGAGTGGAAGGGCCAGACCGGCAAGCCGATCAAGCGGGTCATCAACATCGGCATCGGCGGTTCCGACCTCGGGCCGGTGATGGCCTACGAGGCGCTCAAGGACTACTCGCGGCGCGACCTCGAGTTCCGCTTCGTCTCGAACGTGGACGGAACCGATTTCTACGAGGCGACGCTCGACGCCAACCCGGCCGAGACCCTTTTCATCGTCTCCTCGAAGACCTTCACCACCCTGGAGACCATGACCAACGCGGGCACCGCCCGGCAGTGGCTGCTGGACGGCCTCGGTGGCGACGAGTCGGCCATCGCAAAGCACTTCGTCGCAGTCTCGACCAACGCCGAGGGCGTCTCCGAGTTCGGGATCGACACCGAGAACATGTTCGGCTTCTGGGAGTGGGTCGGCGGCCGCTACTCGATGGATTCGGCGATCGGCCTCTCGACCATGCTGGCGATCGGCCCCGACCGCTTCACCGAGCTGCTCGACGGCTTCCACGCCATGGACGAGCATTTCCTCGAGACCGGGCTGGAAACCAACCTGCCGGCCCTCCACGGCCTGCTGACCGTCTGGTACCGGAACTTCTTCGGGGCCGAGACGCATGCCGTCTTCCCCTACAGCGAGTACCTGCATCGCTTCCCGGCCTACCTCCAGCAGCTGACCATGGAGTCGAACGGCAAAGGCGTCACCCTCGACGGAGCCCGAGTCGATTACGGCACCGGCGCGATCTTCTGGGGCGAGCCGGGAACCAACGGACAGCATTCCTTCTACCAGCTGGTCCACCAGGGAACCGAACTGATCCCGGCCGACTTCATCGGCTTCGACCACGCCCTCAACCCGCTCGGCAACCATCAGGACCTGCTGGTCTCGAACGTCTTCGCCCAGACCGAGGCGTTGGCCTTCGGCAAGACGGTCGAGCAGTTGAAGGCCGAAGGCGTGGAGGAACGGCTGATCCCCCACAAGACCTTCCTCGGCAACCGCCCGACCTCGACCATCATGGCCGACCGCCTCACCCCGAAGACCCTGGGCACGCTGGTCGCCTTCTACGAGCACTCGGTCTTCACCCAGGGCGCGATCTGGGGCATCGACTCCTTCGACCAGTGGGGCGTCGAGCTGGGCAAGGCGCTGGCCCAGAAGATCATCCCCGAACTGGAGTCGGAAGAACCGCCGCCGCTCGACCACGACAGCAGCACGGCCGAGCTGATCCGCCGCTACCGTGAGGCGAACGACCGCCGATGAGCCGGCTGCCAACGGTGAAGTCGGAAAAGTTGGCAATAATTGCCAACTTTCCTTACTTCGATGGGATCCGGGTGTCCAGATGAGTCCGGCCCCGGCCGAGGCGCCGATCCGCGCCGTGATCTTCGATGTCGACGGCACCCTGCTCACCACCGGCGGGGCCGGCGCGGTCGCCTGGGACAAGGCCTTCCGGGAGGTCTTCGGCAAGTCGGTCGACATCGCCGAGGTGACCGAGTCCGGCATGACCGACCACGACGTCGCCTTCGCCGCGCTTCGCACCGTGCTCGATCGGGAACCGAGCCATCAGGACATCGAGGAGCTCACCCCGATCTACGTGCGGGAGCTTCCCGAGGCGGTCGCCAACTCGAAGGGCTACCGGATCGAACCCGGCATCGTCGAAACGCTGGAGCGCCTCGCCGCGGACAGCGTCCCGCTCGGCGTGACCACCGGCAACATCGAGCCGGCCGCGGAGATCAAGCTCGAGCGGGGCAACCTCAACCGCTTCTTCTCCTTCGGCGGCTACGGCTCGGATTCAGCCAACCGGGCCGACCTCACCCTGCACGCGGTCAAGCGCGGCATCGTCGCCTGCGCCACCGGCAGCTACCCGGGCGGACGCCCCCAGGTGCTCTCCAAGAACGACTTCATCGCGGTCGGCGACACCCCCCGCGACGTCGAAGCCGGCCACGAGGCGGGAATCCGAGTGGTCAGCGTCGCCACCGGCCTCTTCGACCTGGAGACGCTCACGGCGGCGGGCCCCGAATGGGCCCTACCCACGGTCGAAAACGGCTTCCCGGTTTAGCCGATTTCCTTACTGACCTTGAAGGCTTTGAACTTCGCCTTCGGGGCCTTGAACGAAGTGCTGCACTGCCCTTGAAAGCTGTTTGCCGACTGGATCAGTTTCGCCGTGACTTTCAGCCTTCCAGAGGGCAGGAGCTTTCCGGTGATCGCGCCGCCGCCATTGTCGTAGAACGGATTGCTCTTGGTCGGTTTGATCGTAAAGCCGTTCTTCGCATTCAGCGGTGTCGGACTCTTCGGGTGCACCTCAACGTGGACCGGGCCGGTCGTCGTCTTGTCCGGCATCAGCGTGCCGCCATAACCGATCGGCCAGCACTTGCCCCCTCCATCGAACTCGTAGTTGGAAACCAGCCAGACCGCGACGACTTTCCGGTTCCTGGTGAAGATCTGCACGGAGGTGTCGTCCTGCCAGATGCCCGGTTTGTTCTTGAAGACCTGAACATACGACCCCTCCTTGCCCAGCTTCAACTTCTTCGTCTTCGCAGTCGCCGGCCCGGACGAAAGCCCCACCGCCGCGACTAGGCCGAAAACCGTCGCCAGAACCAGAACCCGCAAACGACTGCCTGAGAACATCTCACCCCTCCAGCTTTAGAGAACTGGTCCGAGCATAAGCGATCTACCTGACCTTCTTCGTGATTCGGGCGGCCTTGCCGGCGCGTCCGGCCCTCGACCGGCGCGACGACCGCCGGCACGTCGAGCACGCGCCCACCCTGGCACACGGCCCTTGCGCATCTGCCCCACCCGGAGTTTGGTCCGGCTGGTCAGGAACTGGAGGTTCCTTCCGTCCGAGACCTTGATCCGGACCAGATAATCGCTCGCGCCGGCCGATTTCCGCCAGCGGATGGTCACCTTCGCCTTCTTGCGGCTCGCCTTCAGCCCTCTTGGCCGGGGCGGGCGGATCGGCCCGGGCGCACGGTAGCTGGCCACCTTCTTCTGCAGCCGAGGCAGGCCGTCCTCGTCGATCCGGGCGAAGACCGCTCGTTTGCCGGCCGCGCCGTCGGCCGCCCGGAAGCTGATCTTCCCCTTCGCCTTGGTGGTAGATCCGATCAGGCTGATGCCTTGGCCGACCCGCTCGAAGAACACCGTCTTGAGACCGGGGCGAGTGGTCGCCCGGTAGGTCAGGGTCCGCTTCCTTCCCTTGCCCCGTTTGACCTTCGCCTTCGCGGTCGGCGGCGCCAGGCTGCGCGCGAACTCGACCGAGGCGATCGCCGGGCCGGGCTGCGGCTCGATCGTCCAGCTGCCCCCCTCCGGGCTGGCAAGCCCGATCAGCGCCTCGTTTTCTCCGTTCACCTGGGTCACTGGTGCGTCCGATCCCTCTGTGGGCGGAACCGGTGTTAAGCGCTCGCCCGACGGGGAGATCAGCACCACCGACGGTGGCCCCCCTTCCCCAGCTATCCGCAGGCTCGCGCCGCGCAGCCCGGAGGGGATCGAGACGACGCGTTCACCGGCGCTCGCCGTAGCGTCGGCGAGCGGCGAGGACATCAGCTTGTAATCGCTCACGTCGCAGCTGAACGGTCCGATCAGCTTCGGGCTCTCGCCCCAATGCATGCGGAAACCGACCCGACCCAGGGCACAGCCACCGATTCCCTCGCTCGAGACCAGCCCCTGGAAGCCGGAGCAGATCACGAACGGATCCTCGCCGACGCATCCGTCGTAGCCGACCGAAGCCGAGAACAGGCCCTGCCTCGCGTTGAAGAACCCGGAGATCTCGTTGCTGGCCGTGATGATCCCGAGGTCGATCTCGCCCTTCGAGTAGTACGAGAAATATCCGTCCGCGTCGCCGTGGACCTTCGACTCCGAGATCGGGATCCCGGCCAGGCTGCCGTCACCGGTCAGTTCGACCGCGAAGGCCGGTTTGGTCAAGACGGTCAGTTTGCTGTCGAGCCCGACCAAATAGAGATCGGGAGCAATCGGCTGGAAACCGAACGTGGCACCGGCACTGATCACCAGCGGGTCGAGCTGCAGGTCGCCGGAGACGCTGTTCAGATAGACGTCGGTGAACAGCACGACTCCGGGGAATTTGACCGGGGTCACCTTCACGAAGCCGCGGTTGAAGGCACCGTCGCGGAACTCGATGCTGGCCTCGATGGTGACGCTGCCGACGATCACGGTGCCGCTGCCCGACCAGTTCGAGCCGCTGTTCCAGCTGATGTCGAGGTCCTTGAGGACGACCGGGCCCAGGGTCAGGGCTCCGACCTGGAAGCGCATCGAGGAGACTTCGAGGCCGGCATCGTTGCTGGCCTTGAGCACGGCGTTGCCGGTCAGCCCGCCGAAGAACCCGGGCAGCTTCAGCGAGATCGGGATCTCAACCGAATCCTTTCTGAGAATCACGTCGATGTCGCCCTGGACCGGGAAGCCGCTCAGGTCCACCGGGAACTTCGACGAGTCGAAGCTCACCAGCTTCGTGCCGTCGGCCCCGGAGGGAAGCCGTATGTGCAGCTCGCCGTGGAAGAGGACGATCGGGTCGCTTCCGTTCGCGATCTGGACCGTCACCCGGCCGGTCGTGTCAATCGTCTTCTCTCGGGTTCCGAGCAGGATCTTCACGCCGGCATCGGGGATGATCTCGAGCCCGTTCAAGCGGATCGGCCCCTCGGAGACCTTGGCCGCCTGGCCGGCCGCGCTGAGCAGGCAGCCTTCCTGGGTGAGCGCCTCGACCGCCCCGTAGGCGACCCGCTCGCAGGAGACCTGCGTGTCGGGGCTCGCCCCTCCCCCGGGCCGGCCGCCGAGCCCGGGGTTCCCGGTCAGCTGCTGGCGCCCGAACGGGGCGATCTCGACCGGGCCCGAGTAGACCGAGCTCCCGCCGTCGACGAAGGCCGTGAAGCCGCCGCCGTCCTCCGTTGCCGCGGTCTTCAGCTGGCCTATCTCGCTCCCGTCAGAGGACCTGGCCAGGAGCCGGGGTGAGGAGAAGCTGCTGCCGCCGCTGGAGCGTCGCTCGCGGATCGTGCTGCCCTGGCCGTGATCCCGCTGGACCCAGGCGAAGTGCACCGTCCCCGACGCGTCGACCGAGAGGTCGCGGGCCCCGATGTCTCCCTCCGGGGTCACCGTCACCGCCTTCTGCGGCTGGATGCCATCGAGCCGGCTGATCGTGAATGGCTCGTGGTATCCCGCCCGCCGGGTGAGGTACGCCTGACCACCGCCACTGGCGATCTTCGGTTCGGTGCCCGGAACCTGGTTCGTCGTCCAGTTGGCCGAGTCGTTCGGATCCCCGGTCCCGTTCCACTGCCGGATGAAGGTCTGGTCTTGCAGGTCGGCGAAGGCGGCGATCGGCCGGCTGTCCAGGGTCGCCAGGGAGCCGCTGTAGGCCCGGTCCGGTCCGTCCTCGCCCAGGTTGGCCTGCGTCCCCGAGTACTGGCCCGGCCGGATCGCCTGGAAGAAGGTGCCGCCGGTGCGGGTGTCGCTGATCGTGCCGATCCGCGGCGAGTCCGGTGGCCCGAAGACCTCGGCGTCCCCGGATGGGTCGTTGTCACCGACCAGCGCCGGCCCGCTGAAGGACTCGCCCCCGTTGTCGGAGATCCACATGTAGAGGTTGCTGTCCGAGGTTCCGAGCGGGGTGTCGACCACGTTCGGGTAGCGGTAGCTGAGGATCACCAGGTCGTCTCCGACCGCGAGGATCTTCGCCCCGGCGTTGTCGATGTTGTACTGCGGGCCCATCGGCTGGTCGGGGAACATCGTCCTGGTCGAGGCCGGGTTGTCGCAGGTGTTCGCGCCCCGCTTCATCCGGCAGTAGTGGACGAGGTCCGGACTGCCGTTGCCATCGCTGAGCCAGACGACATGAGCGGTCCCGGCCTCGTCGACCAGCAGGTCCGGCAGCCGGCCCGAGCCTCCCAGCGGGGAAGCGGGCAGCGGCTGGGCGATCTTCGTCTTCGGCGCCTTGCACTTGCCCCGGTAGCCAGGGGTCCGCACGATCGGCCCCTTCTTCGACGCGCGGCAAGACTTGTTCTTCTTGGTCGCCGCGCTCGACTGAGCGCTATCGGCCAGCCCTGCCAGGAGAAGGAGAGCGGCGATCAGGGGGAGCAACTGTCTGACCCGGACCAGACCCATGCTCCCAACCTATCCGCTCCGGGCAGCTCCCAACGAAAGTTCCGTTCCGGGCCCGGGCGGCGGAACGCTTAGAGGCCGGCGGCTTCCCGCAGCTGGTCGGCCCGGTCGGTGCGCTCCCAGGTGAAGTTCTCGTTGGAGCGGCCGAAATGGCCGTAGGCGGCGGTGTCCTTGTAGATCGGCCGGTGCAGGTCGAGGTACTGACGGAAGGCGCCCGGACGGAGGTCGAAGTTGTCGGCGATCAGCTGGGAGATCTCCCAGTCGCTCTTCTTCCCCGTCCCGTAGGTTTCGGCCATGATCGAGACCGGGCGGGCGACGCCGATCGCGTAGGCGACCTGGACCTCGCAGCGGTCGGCGAGGCCGGATGCGACCACGTTCTTGGCCGCGTACCGGGCCGCGTAGGCGGCGGAGCGGTCGACCTTCGAGGGATCCTTGCCCGAGAAGGCGCCACCGCCGTGGCGGGCGGCGCCACCGTAGGTGTCGACGATGATCTTGCGTCCGGTCAGGCCGGCGTCGCCGACCGGGCCGCCGATCACGAAGATCCCGGTCGGGTTGATCAGCAACGATTCGTAGAGGGAGTTCTCGTCGAGCAGGTCGCCGTATTCCTCGCTGAGCACCGGCAGGATCACGTTCTCCCAGAGGTCGGGACGGATCGTCTGCTCGTTGTCGATATCGGGGGCGTGCTGGGTCGAGATCAGCACCCGCTCCACGGCAACCGGCCTGCCGTCGGCATAGCGGACCGTGACCTGCGTCTTGCCGTCGGGCCGCAGATACGGCAGCGTGCCGTCCTTGCGGACCAGCGAAAGCCGTTCCGAAAGCCGGTGGGCGATCTGGATCGGCATCGGCATCAGGGCTTCGGTTTCGTTGGTCGCGTAGCCGAACATCATGCCCTGGTCACCGGCTCCGTCGAGGTCGAACTGGTCCGAAGAGCCGCCGGTCCGGGTCTCGATGCCGGTGTCCACGCCCTGGGCGATGTCGGGCGACTGCTTGTCCATCGAGACGAGGACCGAGATGTTGTTGCCGTCATAGCCGTACTCGCCCTTGTCGTAGCCGATCCCGCAGACCGTCTCACGGACCAGATCGGTGATGTCGATCTGGGCCGAGGTGCTCAGCTCGCCGGAGATGACCGCCATGCCGGTGTTGACCAGGGTTTCGCAGGCGACCCGGCTGTGGGGGTCCTGACTGAGGCAAGCGTCGAGGATCGTGTCCGAGATCTGGTCGGCGATCTTGTCAGGATGGCCTTCGGTGACGGACTCAGAGGTGAAGAGGTGTTCACCCTCGGCAAGCTTCAGCTGTGACATTCGGTCGGATTCTCCTTCGGATCATGCGCTCGGGACGGTAAAGGGCGCGTGAATGGTGAGGGGGAGCCTAGATGAATCCGTCGTCTCTCTCGTGCACGGTGTCGAAGCGATCGGATTTCGATCGATAGACCTTGACACATCAAGACTTAGATTTTATGATCGCACTAACTGAGACAACGGGTCCGCCACGGCCCGCACTTACCACGGAAAGGAGAAACGAATGGCACTGGTCAGATGGGAACCATCACGCGAGCTGGAAGCGTTTCAGACCGACATGAACCGCTTGTTCGACAGCTTCTTTCGAAATGGGCACCGCCGACCGATCTCACCGAAGACGGCAAGGATCTCGTGTTGCGGATCGACCTGCCGGGCATGTCGGACGAGGACGTGACGGTCGAGGTGGATGGCAGCGTACTTACCGTCTCAGGCGAACGTAAGGACCACCGCGAAACGAAGGAGGGATCCGTTTTTCGCTTGGAGCGATCGTTCGGCAAGTTCAGTCGATCCTTCACCTTGCCAGAGGGAACCGAGCCCGATTCGATCAAGGGAGGACTCGAGAACGGCGTTCTGGAATTACGGATCCCGAAGCCGGCCGAGAAGCAACCCAAACGAGTCGTGATCGGAAGTCAGTCAGGAACCAAACCCGCAATCGAGGCAAGTTCGACCGAAACCTGAGGCAGATCGCTTCGGGAATCTGAGGGGGCCGCCCGGCGGCCCCCTTTCTTCAGCCTTCCCGGCCCTTGCGCGGGATGTAGTCGATCACGAGCGGTACCCCGTCGAGCGCCCATTGGTCACGCAGGCGGTTCTCGAGGGGGTAGGCCCCATCACGGACGATCAGCCGACGGTCATTCACCTGGACCGCAAACCGCGGCGGTGAGACGTCGGTCTGGGCTCCGTAGAGCAGTTTGAGGCGACGGCCACGGCGCGAGGGCGGCGGGGTCGTGGTCTGGACCTCGGAAAGGAAGCGGTTGAGTTGCGGGGTCGGGATTCGCTGGGCAGCCCGGTCGGCCAGAGCGACCGCGCGGGAGATCAGGCCGGCCACGTTGCGGCCCGACCTGGCCGAGCAGGTCACCACTTCCGGCCGCAGGCGCAACTTGCGGGCGACCCGGGCCCGGGTGTCGTCGATGTCGGTCTCGGTGATGTCCCACTTGTTCATCACGATCATGGTGGCGCAGCCGGCCTTCATCGCCACTTCGCCGACCTTCAGGTCCTCGGAGCGGACGCCTTCGTGGGCGTCGCAGACGATGATCGCCACGTCCGCCCGCTCGATCGCCCGTTCGGAGCGGAGCTGGGCGTAGTGGTCGACCGAGCCGGCCACCTTCGATTTGCGACGGAGCCCGGCCGTGTCGACCAGGGTGACCTTGCGGCCGTCGACTTCGATCTCGGTGTCGATCGTGTCACGGGTGGTTCCGGCCACCGGGGAGACGATCACCCGGTCGTCACCGAGGATGCGGTTGACCAGGGAGGACTTGCCGACGTTGGGCCGGCCGATCATCGCGATCCGCACCGAGTCCGACTCGTCGACGCGGGCCGGCCGATCCCCGAGCGCTTCGGTGATCCGGTCGAGCAGGTCGCCGGTCCCCAGCCCGTGGGTAGCCGAAACCGGGGTCGGGTCGCCGAGTCCGAGCGCGTGGAATTCGGCTGCCGCGAACTCGTCCTCGGGCCGGTCCGACTTGTTGACCGCGACGATCACGGGCACCGGTGAGGTGCGCAGCTCGCGGGCCAGGTCGGTATCCCCGGTACGCAGTCCTGCCTGGCCGTTGACGACCAGCACGACGACGTCCGCTTCGGCCATGCCGAGCCTGGCTTGGCGCTGGATGTCAGCCGCCATCTCCGATTCGTCGTCGAGGTCGATGCCGCCGGTATCGAGCAGGTCGAACTCGCGGCCGTTCCAGTCGCAGCGGACCCGCTTGCGGTCACGGGTCACCCCGGCCTCGGAGTGGACGACCGCCTCGCGGCCGCCGGCCAGGCGGTTGACCAGGGTCGACTTGCCGACGTTGGGGAAGCCGACGATGGCGACCGTCGGCACCGCGCCCGTTGACGCGGCACCCATGGCGGATGCTTCCATCAGGCCAGTCCCCGCTCGCGGGCGAGTCCGGCGATCTCGGCCACGACCTGGTCGGCGGTCATGCCGGTCGAGTCGATGGTGATCGCGTCATCCGCCGCGTAGAGCGCGCCGTGCTCGCGCTCGGAATCGCTCCGGTCGCGCTCCTGCTGGGCGGCCAGCACCTCGGCCACGTCCTGGCCGGTCTCGGCCGCGCGGCGTTCCGCCCGGGCTTCCGGCGATGCGGTCAGAAAGATCTTCAGGGGCGAATCCGGCGCGACCACGGTGCCGATGTCGCGGCCCTCGGTCACGTAGGGGCCGGTGGCGATCAGCCGCTGCTGCTCGGCCACCATCGCGGCCCGCACTCCGGGGTGGATCGAGACCTGCGAAGCCGCTTCGGTCACCTCGGGGGTGCGGATCTCGTCGGTGACCGGCACCCCATCGATCAGCACCTCGCCGTCTTCGAAGCCGATCTCGATCGATTCGGCGGTCGAGGTCGCCTCACCGGAGGCGGTCGGGTCGGCGCCCCACTCCAGGCAGGTCAAGGCCACGCAGCGGTACATCGCCCCGGAGTCGAGGTAGGTGAAGCCAAGCTCGGCCGCCACGCCCCGGGCCACCGTGGACTTGCCGGCCCCGGCCGGCCCGTCAATCGCTATGACCATGTCTGTCCGGGCTAATCCGATGGGCTGATGCGCGTCCAGCCCCCCGGCCGGGGACCACTCTTTCCCGACCAGGGGCCACTTTCGGCCCGTATCAAGAGGCGTCTGATCGGCGGCACCGCCGAGATCCTCGGGTTCGTCCTGTTGACGGTGCTCTCCCCCCTGCTGATGCTGATCGGCTTCCTGATCGACACGGTGCTCTGGCTGAGGAACCGCCGGCCCTTCGTGACGATCCGGATGATCCCGGCGATCTGGTGGTTCCTCTTCGGTGAGATGAAGGCCTACCTGAAGCTGATCTACATCTACGTCACCACTGGTGGACCCTGGGGCCGGGGGTCGATTTCAAGGCGGCGTCAGATCTACCAATTGCGGATCTCCTGGGCTCGCAACCATCTGATCGCGATCAGGGTGCTCTTCGGCCTGAGGTTTGAACTCGAAGGCATGGAATGCACCGGACCTGGCCCGTACGTGCTGATGCCGCGCCACGTCAGCATCCTCGACAACCTGATCGGCGACGTCTTCATCGGCCACCCGCAGGGGATCGGGGTCAGATACGTGATCAAAGAGGAGATCCGGGCCCTGACCCCGATCGACATCGGCGGCCGCTGGATCCCGACCGTGTTCGTCAAGCGCGGTTCGCTCGATCCCGACACGGAGATCGCTGCCGTGAGAGCCCTGACCCACGACATGA
>ERZ778022.2925-NODE-2925-length-16831-cov-6.507690_pt1 | contig 16831 bp, 18 predicted proteins | sample MGYA00375752_ERZ778022 | MGnify/ENA primary metagenome ERZ778022 (study PRJEB29350, sample SAMN05389826) | bioreactor metagenome | isolation source: Thiocyanate bioreactor | place: South Africa: University of Cape Town | collected 2014-04-04 ... | reverse complement strand
GTGTCGATCACGCTGACGCGGTGGTCGTCGCGCGAGCTGATCCAAACCGATTCGCCGCGCGGCGTGAATTCCATGTGCAGCACAGCCTTGCCGGGCTCCAGCGTGCGCACGATCTTCTGCGTGGTGGTGTCGATGACCTGCACGCGGTGGTAGTCGGGCACGGAGAAGTTCACCCACACCTGGCGGCCGTCGGGCCGGGCCATCACGAACACGGGCTGGCCCGCCACCGGGATGCGGCCGACCTCCTGCCAGGTATCGGTGTCCACCACCAGCACCTCGTGGCGGCCGATGGCGGGCAGGTAGGCGCGGCGCCCGGCCACGGCCCAGCCGCGCAGGTGCGGCATCTTGTAGACCGGCAGCGGCTCTTGGCCCCGGCCGTAGCCGCCGAGGATGCGGCGCACGCGGGGTTGTTCTTCCCACAGGTCCACCATGGCCAGGCCGTCCTCGCCGAACAGGCCGGCGATGTAGTGGCGGCCGTTGGGCGTGACGAGCGCGTCGTAGGGCTGGCGGCCGATGTTCGGCAGCTTCGTGGTGACGGGGCGTGCCGGATCGGACAGGTCGGTGATCCAGATGGCGTTGGCGTCGAACAGGCTGTAGGCGAAGCGCCCGCCCGGCAGGTCCACGAGGCCGACCACGCGCGACAGGCGGCCGGGTTCGAACTCGGCGGGCACGTCGGCGACCAGTTCCAGCGTGGCGGTGTCGAAGGCCTTGATGCCGCCGGGGGTGTAGTTTTGCGCCACCACCAGGCTGCCGTCGGCGCTGATGGCGCCGCCGATGGAGTTGCCCGCCTGCATCACGCGGCCGGCGATGCGCTGCGTCAGCAGGTCCACCTTGGTGAGCGCGCCGTCGCGCCCGAACACGTAGGCGTGGCGGCCGTCGCGCGAGAACACCACCGAGGCGTGCGAGAGATCTCCCAGGCCTTTCACCTCGGCCAGCAGCTTGCGTGAACTGGTGTTGACGATGGCCAGCGTGCCCGTGGAGCGCGCCACGACGACGCCCAAGTCGCCGGTTCCGACCAGGGAGGGCGGGGTGCCGGTGCTGGCGCAGCCTGCCAGCAGCAGGGAGGAGGCGCCCAGCAGGGCGAGGCAGTCACGGCGTTTCATCGGGCATCTTTCTGCGGCTCGGGGAATCCGGCCATCAGTTGCTGGGCGATCCACAGGGCGTCGGCTTCGCTGAGCATGGCCTTCCAGGGCGCCATGGGGGTGCCGGGGCGGCCGCCGTAGATGGTGGCGGCCAGGGAGTCGAGGGGTTTGCCCGCCAGGGCCTCGTGGGTGAGTGCCGGGCCCAGGCCGCCTGTCAGGTGCAGACCGTGGCAGGAACCGCAGTCCTGACGCACCATGCGCACCAGGGCCTGCTGGCGCGTCGCATCAGGGGCTGTCTGCGTCTCGCCCGCAGTGGCAAACCCCGCCATCAAGGCCATGTAGGCGCTGGCCGCCGCGTACCGGCGGCACAGGGAAAGGTCAGGGAAAAACAACATGGCGTGGCGCAAGGGCGAAGACGCACAAATAATCAGGGTTATCCCGTGTCGAGTACTTGACCGACATCAAGAACGCGCACGCTGCCGCTTTTGACAATGACCAGATTGGAATCCAGGAGAAGCGATGAACGATGTTGCCCCGGGCGCTGAAGGCGCTGTACCCCACCCCCAAGCCGCATCTTGGGGCCGGGTTACGCTGGTGGGGGCCGGTCCCGGAGACCCGGAACTCCTGACGCTCAAGGCGGTGCGCGTGCTGGGCAGCGCCGAACTGGTGCTCTACGACCATCTGGTGTCCGAGGCCGTGCTGGCTCACATTGCCCCAGGCGCAGAGCGGATCTACGTGGGTAAGCAAAGCCGCAACCACAGCTTGCCGCAGGAAGGCATCATTGAACTGATGGTGCAACTGGCGCGCCAGGGACGGTGGGTGGTGCGGCTCAAGGGGGGCGACCCCTTCGTCTTTGGACGGGGCGGGGAAGAGGCGGAAGGGCTTGCGGCGGCTGGCATTGCCTGCGACACCATTCCCGGCATCAGCGCCGCCCAAGGGGCTGCGGCGGCAACGGGTATTCCCCTCACCCACCGCGAGACCGCCGGCATGCTGGTTTATGCCACGGGGCACCTGCAAGGTGCACAGGAAGACCGCACGGTGCAACTCGATTGGAGCGCGCTCGCGCGTCCCTGGCAGACGGTGGTGATCTACATGGGCGTGGCCACGCTGCCCGTGGTTTGCGAGCAACTCGTGGCCCACGGCCTGCCGGCCACCACGCCGGCGGCGCTGATTGAGCGCGCCACGCTGCCCGAGCAGCGCTGCATCGTCGGCACGGTGGCCACGCTGCCCGGGCTGGCCGTGCGCCGCCGGCCTTGATCATGATCGGCGAGGCCGTGGGGCGCCAGGTGCTGCCACCCGGCGGTGGTGGCGTGGTGTCAGCGGCCGGCGTGGCCGCCTGAAGGGGCTGCACTGCCCGAGGCGGCCAGGGCGGCCGCCTCGCCCGCGGCGTTCCAGTGGTGCGAAGCCACGTACTCCAGCAGGAAATCCCGGAAGCTTTCCGCCGCCGGCGAGAGCGTGGCGGCGCTGCGCTGGTAGACAAGGAACTTGCGCACCACCTGGGGGTCGTGGAGCGGCGCCATGCGCAACTGGTACAGGTGCACCAGCGAACGCGCGTAGGGCAGGCAGGCGGTGATGCCCAGGCCGGCGCTGGCCATGCTCAGCGCCGTGGTCATGAAGGTGACTTCGTTGCTCGGGTTGAGCGTGATCTCGCGCAGCGCCCCATGCAGGTCGAGCGACAGACGTTCGGCAAACTGGCCCTGCAAGGCGATGAAGGGGTGCGCGACGGCGTCGCTCCAGGCCACGCGCGGCAGATTCTCCAGCGGGTGACCTGGCGGAAACACCACCATGAAGGGCATTTCAAACAGTGTTTCACCGGAAATGCCCGGGCCGGTGCCGCGTTCGGGGCCCACGCCGAAATCTGCCTCGCCGGCCGCCACGCGCGTGAGCACGCCGTCGACCGCGCAATCGGACAGGCGCACCTGCACCCCGGGGTGCTCGCGGCGGTAGGCGGCGATGACTTCCGGCATCAGCGTGCAGGCCATGAGCTGCGGCGCCGCCACGCGGACCACGCCGCGCCGCAGTGCCTTGAGGTCGTCGATGCCGCCGAGCACGCCGTCGAGGTCCTGCAGGATCTTGTCGATCAGCGGCACGAAGCCCCGTCCGGCCTCGGTCAGGCCGATACTGCGCGTGCTGCGCTCGACCAGGCGCACGCCCAGGTTCTGCTCCAGTTCCTTGATCAGGCTGCTCAGCGCCGATTGCGTCACGTGCAGCGATGCGGCGGCCTGGGTGAAGCTCCCGGTGCGCACCAGTGCGATCAGCGCACGCAACTGCCGCAGGCTGACATTCATAGAAATGCCTTGTGAATGCAGAAAAATAAAGCGTTTGAATAATAGATCGAGACGGTCTTTAATTCAATCCATCGCAACGCCCAGTACGCGGCCTGCGACCCGCCCGCAGCATGCCGTGTCCATGCTGCCCCACGGCGGCCTTACGGATGCCGGCACGGCGTACCCGATTGGAGACAAGCGCATGAAGATCAAGAAGTTTCACCATGTGGCCTACCGCTGCATCGACGCCAAGCAAACTGTCGAGTGGTATGGCAAGTACCTGAACATGGATTTCATTCTCGCCATCGCGGAAGACGAGGTGCCTTCCACCAAGGACCCGGACCCGTACATGCACATCTTCCTGGACGCGGGCAACGGCAACATCCTGGCATTCTTCGAACTGCCCACCAAGCCGCCCATGGACCGCGACCGCAACACCCCCACCTGGACGCAGCACCTGGCCATGGAAGTGGGCAGCATGGAAGAGATGATGGAAGCCAAGGCCCGCATGGAGGCCGACGGCATCGAAGTCATCGGCCCGACCGAGCACACCATCTTCAAGTCGATCTACTTCCGCGATCCAAGCGGCCACCGCCTGGAACTGGCCGTGAACACCGGAACGCCCGACATGATGAAGAAGCTCGACGACGTCAAGTGGGACATGCTCAACGAGTGGGCACGTACCAAGAAGGCCCCGAAGCACGCCGCGTGGATGCACGACGGCAGCTACGTCGCCCAATAAGCACAGAGCGCGGCACCGAAAGGACGACACCATGGGCAACCGCTTGGGGCGCGCCTGCGTGCGCATGCTGGAGATCGCCATCGTCGCCTGCCTGGCGGTGATGGCGGTGCTGGTCTTCGGCAACGTCGTGCTGCGCTATGCGTTCAACTCGGGCATCGCCGTGTCCGAGGAGCTCTCGCGGCTGCTCTTCGTCTGGCTGATCTTCCTCGGCGCCATCCTCGCTTCGGTGCAGCGCGCGCACATCGGTTTCGATGGCCTGGTCGAGCGCCTGCCCATGGCCGGGCGCAAGGTCCTGGTGGTCCTCACCGGCGCGCTGATGCTCTGGGCCTGCGGCATGTTCCTGGTGGGCGGCTGGGCGCAGACCAGGATCAACCTGGAAAACGCCTACCCCGTGCTGGGCATTTCGTACGGCTGGCTGTACGGTGTTGCGCTGGTCTTCGGCGCGGGCATGGCACTGGCCATCGTCTCCAACATATGGCGCACGCTGCGCGGGCCGGAACCGCCCGAGCTGACCAAAAACCTGGGCGACCGCATCCTGGAAAAAATGCCCGATGTCGCTGCGGATGCACCGCATGGCAACCACCAGGGAGACCTGCGGTGAGCGCCCTCCTGTTCCTCTCCGTGCTGCTGGTGCTCATCGCACTCGGCATGCCGATCGCCTTCGCGCTGCTGTTCTCGGGCGTAGGCCTGATGCTGCAGATGGACCAGTTCGACTCGCAGATCGTCGTGCAGAACGCCATCGGCGGGGCCGACAACTTCGTGCTGATGGCCGTGCCCTTCTTCATCCTCGCCGGCGAATTCATGAACGCCGGCGGCCTCTCGCGGCGCATCGTCGAAATGGCTGGTGCCTTCGTCGGCCACCTGCGCGGCGGGCTGGGCTATGTCGCCATCTTCGCTGCCATCCTGCTGGCCAGTTTGTCGGGCTCGGCGGTTGCCGATACGGCGGCGCTGGCGGCCATCCTCGTGCCCATGATGCGCCAGGCGGGTTACGACCCCGAGCGCGCCTGCGGGCTGATGGCCGCGGGCGGCATCATCGCGCCGGTGATTCCGCCGTCCATCGGCTTCCTGCTGTTCGGCGTGGTGGCGAACCTGTCGATCACGCGGCTGTTTCTCGCCGGCATCATGCCCGGCGTCATGATGGGCGGCTCGCTCGTCATCGCCTGGTGGCTGGTCTCGCGCCGCGCCAGTGTGCAGGTCGCGCCGCGCACGCCTTGGCCCGAGCGCCTCGCCTTGCTGGGCAAGGGTTTCTGGGCGCTGATGCTGCCGGTCATCATCATCGGCGGCCTGAAGTTCGGCATCTTCACGCCGACCGAGGCAGCGGTGGTGGCGGCCGCGTACGCGCTCTTCGTCGGCGCGGCGATCTACCGCGAGCTCACCCCGGCGGCGGTGTACCACTGCCTGCTGGTGACGGCGCGCACCACGGCCGTGGTGCTGCTGCTGGCCAGCCTGGCCATGGTGGCCTCCTACATGATCACCATCGCGGACATCCCCGGCCAGGTGGGCGGCTGGCTCAGCGTGCTGGGAGACAGCCCCCTCGCCCTGACCGCGGCCATGATGCTGGTGGTCTTCCTCTCCGGCATGGTGCTGGACTTCATCCCCATCGTGCTGATCTTCACGCCGGTGTTCCTGCCCATCGTCACGGCGGCGGGGATCGACCCGATCTATTTCGGCGTCATCTTCATCATCAACTGCTCGCTCGGCATGATCACGCCGCCCGTTGGCGTGGTGCTCAACGTCGTCGGCTCCATCGGCAAGATCACGCTCGCCCAGGCGGCGCGTGGCGTCATGCCCTTCCTGCTGGCCGAGCTGGCCGTGCTGCTGGCGCTGGTGCTGTTCCCGGCGCTGGTCACCGTGCCTGCGGGCTGGTGGCGCTAACTTCCTTCCCCTTTTCAACCCAGGAGACAACCCATGAAAGCTCTTTCCCAACTGATGGCGCTGGCGCTTGCCGGCAGCTTCGCGGTCGCCGTCCCCTTGACGGCAGCGGCCCAGGTGACCGCGAAATTCGCCGTCACCCTGCCGGAAAAATCGCACCAGGGCCAGGGCGTGGCCAAGTTCATCGAACTGGTGGACGCGAAGAGCGGCGGCAAGATCAAGATCAAGGGCTTCTATGCAGGCGCTCTCGGCAACGACGTGCAGGTCACGTCGGCGCTGCAGGGCGGCACGATCGAGTTCACCGTGCCGCAGACCACCACGCTCACCGGCATGGTCAAGGAATACGAAATCCTCGACTTCCCCTTCCTGTTCGCCAATGTGCAGCAGGCGGAAAAGGTGCTGGACGGCCCGGTGGGCGACAAGCTCCTGGCGATGCTGCCCGAGAAGGGCCTGGTGGGCCTGGCGTACTGGGAGAACGGCTTCTTCAACGCCACCAACAGCAAGCACCCGATTGCCAAGGCCGAAGATTTCGAAGGCCTGAAGTTCCGCGCCGTCCAGGCCAAGATCTCGCAGGAAACCATCAAGGCGCTGGGCGCCAACCCCGTGCCGCTGGCCGTGCCCGAGCTCTATACCGCGCTTGAGACGCGCACCGTGGACGGCCAGGGAACGCCCACGGCCGTGATCGCCGCGCTCAAGCTCAACGAGGTGCAGAAGTACCTCTCGCTGACGCGCCACAGCTACGGCGCCTTCATACCGCTGGTGTCCAAGAAGTTCTGGGACAAGCTCAGTGAAGCCGACCGCAAGATCCTGAAGGACGCCGCCGTCGAGGCCCGTGCCTTCCAGCGCGGCGTGGCGCGCGACCAGGAGAAATCGGCCCAGGCCGCCATGGCTGCCAAGGGCCTGGTCGTCAACGAGGTGAGCGACGCCGAGCACGCCCGCATGCGCGAGAAGGTGCAGCCGGTATGGAAGATGTTCATCCCCAGCGTCGGTGAAGGCCTCTACAAGGAAGTCACCGACCAGCTGGCCGCGAAGTAAGCCCGCGCCCGCATTCCGCGTCCCCGCTTCGACGGCGGGCGCCCTGCACGCCGGCGCTGCGCGCGCCGGCCCCTCCTGCTCATCCCCAAGGTTTGGACCATGAAACTCGCCACCCTGAAATCCGGTGGTCGCGACGGCACGCTGGTTGTCGTGCGGCGCGACCTCTCGCAGTGCATCGCCGTGCCGCAGATCGCAGCCACCCTGCAGTCGGCGCTGGACGCGTGGGAGCGCACGGCGCCCCTGCTGCAGGCGGTCTCGGACAGCCTGAACGCCGGCACGGCGCAGGGCGCGCAGGCGTTCGACGCCGGCGCCTGCCATTCGCCATTGCCGCGCGCCTACCAGTGGGCGGACGGGTCGGCCTACCTCAACCACGTCGAACTCGTGCGCAAGGCGCGCGGGAGCGAGGTGCCGGCTTCGTTCTGGACCGATCCGCTGATGTACCAGGGCGGTTCGGACGCGTTCGTCGGGCCGCGCGACCCCATCGATGCCATCAGCGAAGACTGGGGCATAGACCTCGAAGCCGAGGTGGCCGTGGTGACCGGCGACGTCGCCATGGGTTCCAGCGCGGCACGCTGCGCCGATGCGATCCGGCTGGTGATGCTGGTCAACGACGTGTCGCTGCGCAATCTCATTCCGGCCGAGCTGGCCAAGGGCTTCGGTTTCTTCCAGTCGAAACCGGCAAGCGCCTTCTCGCCGGTGGCCGTGACGCCCGACGAACTTGGCCCCGCCTGGCAAGGCAGCAAACTCAAGGGGCGGCTGCGCGTACACATCAACGGCCAGCCTTTTGGCGAGCCCGATGCGGGCGAAGACATGGCCTTCAGCTTCGCCGAACTCATGGCGCACGCCGCCAAGACGCGCGTGCTGGGCGCGGGCGCCATCATCGGCTCGGGTACGGTGTCGAACAAGCAGGGGAGCCTGCACGGCTCCAGCGTCGCCAACGGCGGCGTGGGCTACTGCTGCCTGGCCGAAGTGCGCATGTACGAAACCATTGAAGGCGGCAAGCCGGCCACGCAATTCCTGCGCTTCGGCGACCGCGTGCGCATCGAGATGCTGGATGCCGCCGGCGCGAGCATCTTCGGCGCCATCGATCAGACGGTGCGCCAGATCTACCCGCCGGCTTGAAGGCTTCCCATGCTCAGGCTCTACACCTATTTCCGCAGCTCCGCGTCCTACCGCCTGCGCATTGCGCTGGCCCTCAAGGGGCTGGGCTACGAATCGGTTCCGGTGCACCTGCTCAAGGACGGCGGCGAGCAGCACAGCCCGGCCTACCGGGCGGTGAACCCGGCGGGCCTGGTGCCGGTGCTGCAGGACGGCGACGCCGTGCTGACGCAGTCGGTCGCCATCATGGAGTACCTGGACGAGGCCTACCCCGAGGCGCCGCTCCTGCCGGCCGACCTGCTCGGCCGCGCCCGGGTGCGCGCGCTCGCTCTCACCATTGCCTGCGATGTGCACCCGCTCGGCAACCTGCGCGTGCTCAACTACGTCGGAGACACCCTGGGGGCGGGCGACGAAGGGCGCAAGGCCTGGGCCAGCCACTGGATCGCGCTCGGCTTCGCGGCGTTCGAAGAGATGCTGACCCGCCCCGGCGCGCCGACGGGGCGCTTCTGCCACGGGGATACACCGGGCATGGCCGACTGCTGCCTGGTGCCGCAGGTGTTCAATGCCCGCCGCTTCGGGCTGGACCTGGCCCCGTACCCCACGCTGGCGCGCATTGCCGCGCACTGCGAAGCGCTGGCGCCGTTTGTCATGGCGCATCCGGCGAACCAGGCCGACGCCTGAGAACCCTCAGCTGCTCTCCCGCGCCATCAGTTCGAAGCCCAGATCCACCGAGTTCTGCGCCGGCGCCTCGCCCTTCATCAGCGCCAGCAGCATGCGCGCGCTGGCCTCGCCGATGGCCGAGCGCGGTGTGCGCACGGTGGTCAAGGGGGGCGGCATCTGGTCGCTGCCGGCCAGGTCGTTGAAGCCGGCGATGGCCACGCGGCCGGGCACGGCAAGTCCCAGGCGCTGCGCCGCCAGCAGGCCGCCCTGGGCCAGGTCGTCGTTGCAGAAGAACACCGCGTCCACTTCGGGCCGTGTGCGCAGCAGCTCCTGCAGCAGTTCCCCGCCCAGGCGGATCGAAGACGGCTCGGGGCTGAGGAGTTCCAGCCGCGGGTCGTACAAGCCCGCGGCGCGCAGGCACCGGCGGTAGCCCTCGGCCCGCTGCATGGTGCGCGGGTCAAGCTGCGCGGCGACAAAGGCCACGCGGCGGCGGCCGCGCTCCAGCAAGTGGGCGGTCATGGCGTGGCCGGCGTCCTGCTGCGAGAAACCCACGCAATACACGCCGGGGGCCGAGGTCATTTCCATCAGGTGCACACAGGGCACGCCGCTGGCCGCGATGAGCTGGCGCGCTGCCTCGGTGCGGTCGAAGCCCGTGACCAGCAGGCCGGCCGGGCGGTGGGCCAGGTAGGTACGCAGCAACTGCTCCTCTTCCACCGGGTCGTAGTGCGTCACGCCGATCAGGGCCTGGTAGCCGTGGGGGAAGAGTGTGCGGTGCACCGCGTCGAGCACGTCGACGAACAACGCGTTGGACAGAAGCGGCACCAGCACCGGCACTTGCACGCTGCGCTGCGAGGCCAGGGCGCGGGCGGCGGGGTCCGGCACGTAACCCAGTTGCTGCGCGGCGTCCTCCACGCGCTGGACCAGGTCCTGCGCCACGCCGCGTTCGCCGCGCAGAGCGCGTGACGCGGTGATCGGGCTCACACCGGCCGCGCGCGCCACGTCGCTCAGGGTGGTGCGGCCGCTGGCGCGGCGGCGTGGGGGCTTGTTCGCGCTCAAGGGTTATCCCTCATGGGTCGGCGTTTCCATGGCGGTAGGATAGCGCTGTCCGTCTCCATCCACAACCCAAAACACGCGGATATCCGCGGGGGCAGCCCGAATCGGAACGGTCAGAGAGCAATTTCGACGCATCCTCCAGGGATGTTTTTTTAACAGTGAGTGGGACAGCGCTACCAATGGCTTGTGAACCCGTGTTCGTAGTGGTGATGGGAGTGGCCGGCTGCGGCAAGTCGAGCCTGGGCGAGGCCCTGGCGCGTGCCGAGCGCCTGCCGCTGATCGAAGGCGACGACCACCACAGCCCGGCCAGCCGCGACAAGATGCGCCGCGGCATTCCCTTGGCGGACGCCGACCGCCACGGCTGGCTCGGTATCCTGGGTGCGCTGCTCCAGGCGCAACCCCAGGGCGCGGTGCTCACCTGCTCGGCCTTGAAGAAGTCCTACCGCGACCGCCTGCGCAGCGCCTGCGCCGGCTTGCGCTTCGTTTTCCTGGAGATCGACCGCCGGCACGCCGCCGAGCGCGTCGCCGCGCGCGCCGGAGCGCATTTCTTCTCCACCAGCTTGGTGGACAACCAGTTCGACACGCTCGAATCCCCCGTCGGCGAGCCCGGCGTGCTGCGGCTGGACGCCTTGCTGCCGGTCGCCACCCTGCAACAGCAGGCTTCGGCCTGGATCGCAGCCGAGGAGGCCGCATGACGCCGAACCTTCCCGAGGCGGTTCCGCCCGACCGGCCCGCCGGCATGCAGCGCCTGCAGGCGCTGGCGCATACCGCCATGGCCGCGTGCCTGGGCGTGATGGCGCTGGCGGTGTTTGTCAACGTGGTGCTGCGCTACGGCTTCGGCAGCGGCATCGCGGCGAGCGAAGAACTCTCGCGCCTGCTCTTCGTGTGGATGGTCTTCATCGGCGCGGCCGCCGCCTACCCGGCCGGCGAGCACATGGCCTTTACCAGCCTGGCCGGGCTGCTGGTACGGCGGCCGCTGGCCTTCGCCGTGCTGACGGCCGCAGTGCGCGTGCTGGTGATCGGCGCCTCTGCCATGCTGGCCTGGGGCGCATGGCTGCAGGTGGTCGTCGGGCTGGGGAGCCATTCGGTGGTGCTCGGCTATTCCGCAGCGCTGCTGCCGCTGCCGGCCCTGCTGTGCGCCCTGGCCATCGGTGCGGTGGCCCTGGTCGAGCTGGTGCAGCGCAAGCCGCTGGACCTGGGCCACGGCGCGGAGGTCGAATGATGCTGGGCATGGGCGTGGAGGCGCAGGCCTTCCTGGTTTTCTCGATCGGCATGCTGGTGTTCATGGGCACCGGCATGAACATGGGCCTGGCGCTGGTGCTCACCGGTGCCGGCATGGCCTGGGTGCTGGAGTTCTGGGACACGCAGCTGCTGGCCCAGAACCTGGTGGCCGGGGTGGACAGCTTTCCGCTGCTCGCCGTGCCCTTTTTCATCCTGGCGGGCGAGCTGATGAACTCGGGCGGCATCAGCCGGCGCATCATCGACATGGCGCAGGCCTGGGTGGGCCACATCCGCGGCGGCCTGGGCTACGTGGCCATCGGCGCGGCGGTGCTCATGGCCAGCATGAGCGGCTCGGCGCTGGCCGACACGGCGGCGCTGGCCACCATCCTCCTGCCCATGATGCGTCGGCAGGGCTACCCCATGAACACCTCGGCCGGGCTGATCGCCTCGGGCGGCATCATCGCGCCCATCATCCCGCCGTCCATGCCGTTCGTGATCTACGGCGTGACGACGAACACCTCGATCTCGGCGCTGTTCATCTCGGGCATCGTGCCCGGGCTGCTGATGGGGGCCGGGCTGATCTTCGCCTGGCGCTGGGTGCTGCGCGGGCTGGACCTGCCGCAGGGCGCGCCGCTGCCGGTGCGCGCGCGCCTCGTCGCCACGGCCCGGGCCTTCTGGGCCATGCTGATGCCGCTCATCATCATCGGTGGCATGAAGTCCGGCGTGTTCACGCCCACCGAGGCCGCCGTCGTGGCCGCGTTCTACGCGCTGGCGGTGGCGCTGTTCGTGCACCGCGAAATGCGCCTGGCCGACCTCCACGCCGTGCTGGTGCGCGCCGCCAAGACCACCGCCATCGTGATGTTCCTGTGCGCCGGCGCGCAGGTGGCAAGCTACATGATCACGCTGGCCGACCTGCCCAGCCTGCTCACCGCCTGGCTCGGCCCGCTGGTGGAGAGCCCGCGCCTGCTGATGGCCGTGATGATGGTCGTGCTGGTGCTCATTGGCACCGCGCTGGACCTCACGCCCACCATCCTGATCTTCGCGCCCGTGATGCTGCCGATTGCCGCCAAGGCCGGCATCGACCCGGTGTATTTCGGGCTGATGTTCGTGCTCAACGGCGCCATCGGCCTCATCACCCCGCCCGTGGGCACGGTGCTCAACGTGGTCGCGGGCGTGGGGCGCATCTCCATGCACAGCGTCATCAAGGGGGTGAACCCCTTCCTGCTCACCTACGTGGCGATCCTGGCGCTGCTCGTGGCCTTCCCGCAGATCGTCACCGCGCCGGTGCTCTGGATGCGCTGACGTTTTCTCTTTCCCCCGTTCGTTCACCAATGGAGACAACCATGATCACTTTCCGCCGTACCCTGCTGGCCGCCCTGTCGGCAGCCGCTTTCGCCATTCCGTTCCAGGCGGCTGCCCAGGACATCAAGCCGCGCATCATCCGCTTCGGCTACGGCCTCAACGAAGTGAGCAACCAGGGCCGCGCCACCAAGCTCTTCGCGCAGGAAGTCGAGAAGGCCTCGGGCGGCAAGATGAAGGTGCGCGCGATCGGCGCCGCCGCGCTCGGCAGCGACGTGCAGATGCAGCAGGCCCTGATCGGCGGCGCGCAGGAGATGATGGTCGGCTCCACCGCCACGCTGGTCGGCATCACCAAGGAAATGGCGATCTGGGACACGCCCTTCCTGTTCAACAACGCGAAGGAGGCCGACGCCGTGCTCGACGGCCCCGTGGGCCAGAAGGTGATGGACAAGCTGCAGGAGAAGGGCCTGGTGGGCCTCGTCTACTGGGAGAACGGCTTTCGCAACCTGACCAACAGCAAACGGCCGGTCGCGAAGCTGGAAGACATGAACGGCATCAAGCTGCGCGTGATGCAGAACAACGTCTTCCTGGAGAGTTTCAAGACCCTGGGCGCGAACGCCGTGCCGCTGCCGTTCTCGGAACTGTTCACCGCGCTCGAGACGCACACCGTGGACGGCCAGGAGAACCCGTACAACACCATCGTGTCGAGCAAGTTCTACGAGGTGCAGAAATACCTCACCGTGACCAACCACGTCTACAGCCCCTGGATCGTGCTGGTCAGCAAGAAATACTGGGACACGCTCAGCCCGGCCGAACAGAAGGTGTTGCGGGACGCCGCGAAGAAAAGCCGCGACTTCGAGCGCCAGGACACGCGCGAGGAGGCGAACAAGGCGCTGGCCGACCTCAAGGCCAAGGGCATGCAGATCAACGAACTGCCCGCCGCCGAAGTGGGCCGCATGCGCGAGAAGCTCGCCGCCGTGAACGCCGGCATCGCCGCCGAAGTGGGCGAAGGGCTGTGGCAGGAGGTTCAGGGCGCCGTCGCCCAGGCACGCGGCCAGTGAGGCCGGTGGCGGCCAGGGCCCAAAAATTTGAGGTCTTTTTGGCTACTGGCGCTTGATGGGGCTGGGTTTGAAGCTATCAAAAAAGAAGCTCAGGCCGGCCCGTCGCGCAGCTCCCGTACCATGCCGTGCGCGATGCAGAACTGCGCGGCGTAGTAGGTCGCCAGCACCCACAGGATGGCCAGCGGCACGGGCTGCACGAATCGGTCCAGCGCCAGCACCGAATCGCTCGCCATGAAGATGCAGGCGCCCAGCGCCACGGTGCGCGCGGCGCCGGTGCGCAGCTCGGTGGCGCGGCCGATGGCCTGCGCCGCCATGAGCGCGATGACCAGCACGTAGACCGCTACCGGAATGCGCAGCTCGGCCGGCAGGCCACCCTGCCACAGCCAGGCGTACATGGCGGCGCCCACGCCCACGGTGCCCGCCAGCGCTCCCCGGTGCGCGAACCAGTGCACGCCGCGCCGCAGCAGGGCGATGTAGGCCAGGTGCGCCAGCAGAAAGCTCACCAGGCCGGGGATGAACCTGTCGGGCAGCATCAGCGCCACGTCGCCCGCCAGCGAGCACGCGAGGCCGAGCAGCAACAGGCCCCAGGATCTGTGGTCAAAATGGCCTCTGGCGCTTGCTGCATAAGCGTTGGTAGCTACGAACACGATAGTAAATACCAGCGCCGCCGGCTTGAAGGCCAGGTGCCAGTTCCAGGCGCCCGTGGCGGCGGTCGCCGCGGCCAGCGCGCTCGCTTCGAGCATGCACAGCTCCCAGTGCGCGATGCGCCCACGGCGTGCCGCCACCACCGCCAGCGCTGCAGCGCAGAGCGCCAGCAGCCACACCAGCGTGTGCGCGCGCGGTAGCGCCTCGGCCTGCGACGCCAGCGCCCAGGTCGCCAGCGCCATGGCCAGTGTGTGCAGCAGGCTGAGCGGGAGCGCCAGCGGTCGGGCGGGGGGTGCGTGGGTCGTCGACATCACGTCAGGTGGTGGTTTCTTCGCGCGCCGCGCCGTCCAGGTGGCCGGTGTCGCCCCAGCCGACCAGGGTCAGCGCCTCGGGCGTCCAGAGCAGGCGGTTCAGCGCGGCGTTCTGCAGCAGCCAGGTGCGCGGTGCCTGCAACTCCTGGCCGGTGGCCAGACGGTAGAGCACGTCGAGCACGCCGCCATGCGCCACCAGCACGATCTGCTCGCCCAGGTGGCGCGCGGCCAGGCGCGCGGTGACCTCGGCAATGCGCGCGCGCAGCAGCGTCAGGCTCTCGCCGCCCTCGGGGGCGAAATGCGGGTCCCGCTGGCGCCAGCGCCGCGCCTGCTCGGGCAGCGCCGCTTCGATTTCGGCAAAGGTGCGGCCCTCCAGCTCGCCGAAGCTGCGCTCGCGCAGGTCCGGCTCGGCGTGCAGCGGCGCGCCCGTGGCCTCGGCAATGGCCGTGCCCGTGGCGTGCGCGCGCAGCAGGTCGCTGGCGTAGACCGCCGCGATCGGCTCACCGGCCAGCGCGCGCGCCACTTGCGCGGCCTGCCAGCGGCCCCGGTCGTTGAGGGGGATATCGCGGTGGCCCTGGATGCGCGTGTCCACGTTCCAGAGGGTCTCCCCGTGGCGGATGGCGATGATGCGCGTGGCGTCCATCGTCACTTTCCCGGCATGGGCAGGCGCACCTGGCGCGGCCCGGCCGGGGGCGTGGGAAAACCCGCCAGGGCGGCGTCGAAGAGCACGCCGAAGATGCGCGGCGTGTCGGTCCAGACGTCTTCGTTGCTGGCCGAGGTTTCGTACACCGTTTGCTGCGTGGCGGCGTCGCGCAGCACCAGGCGCACTTCGTGGCGGTAGAGGAGCGGCGGCATCTCGCGCAGCATCCAGCCGGCGCGCAGGCCCGGGCGGTGGCCCCAGCCGGGGCCCCATGCGCCCCAAGGGCCTTGCGGGTACCAGGGCCCGTCGGCGTACGCGGTGCCGGTGCGCACGCCGATTTCGGCGATCCAGCGCGGGGCGGCGTCGTCGCGCTGCAGACCGGCGCGCGCGAGCGCCGCGTGCGCCAGCGGCACGACGGGCGCGTAGGCCGCACCCTGCGCCTGCTGCGAGGGCAGGAGTTCCAGCCGGTAGCTGGGCGGCGCGGGCAGCGTGGCCAGACCCGAATACGCCTGCACCGTGCTGTCCACGCTGCGCTGCACCGCGCAGCCGCCGAGCACGGCCGTGGCCAGCACGGGGATCAGGCAGCGCAGCAGGAAGGTGGGCATGGTCGGGCTCCTCGGCTTGCGGTCGTTCACTCCACGCGCAGCACCTGCATGCCGGGCAGTTGCGCCGGCGGCGGGAACTCCTCGGCATCGAAGGCCTTGTCGCCATTCTCGTCGGCCACGCCGGTGGCGCGCGCGTTCTGGAAATCGTACAGCGCCGGGTCGAGCAGGTGGCTGGGCACCACGTTCTGCAGCGCGGTGAACATGTTTTCGACGCGGCCGGGGTACTTCTTTTCCCACTCGCGCAGCATCTCGCCGACCTGCTTGCGCTGCAGGTTCTCCTGGCTGCCGCAGAGGTTGCACGGAATGATGGGGAAGTTGCGCTGCGCCGCCCAGCGCGCGGTGTCCTTCTCGCTCACGAAGGCCAGCGGGCGGATCACCACGTGCCTGCCGTCGTCGCTCACCAGCTTGGGCGGCATGCTCTTCAACTTGCCGCCGAAGAACATGTTGAGCAGCAGCGTCTGCAGGATGTCGTCGCGGTGGTGGCCGAGCGCGATCTTGGTGGCGCCGAGTTCATCGGCCACGCGGTACAGGATGCCCCGGCGCAGGCGCGAGCACAGGCTGCAGGTGGTCTTGCCCTCGGGGATGAGGCGCTTGACGATGCTGTAGGTGTCCTCGTTCTCGATGTGGAAGGGCACGCCGGTGCTCTTCAAGTAATCGGGCAGCACATGTTCCGGAAACCCCGGCTGCTTCTGGTCGAGGTTGACGGCCACCAGGTCGAAGTGGACGGGCGCGCGCGCCTTGAGCTTGATGAGGATGTCGAGCAGGGCGTAGCTGTCCTTGCCGCCCGACATGCAGACCATGACCTTGTCGCCCTCTTCGATCATGTTGTACTGCACGATGGCCTTGCCGACCTCGCGGCAGAGGCGTTTCTCCAACTTGTGCGCTTCGCGCTCGATCTTGAAGGGCGACGGGCCTTCGTTCGTCATCATTGCTTGCATAGGGGCATCTCAGTTTTCAACAGCGCATGCACTGGCACGGCCCAAGCGCGGGCAGCCGCGCAAGGGCCGCCCCGCCGCGCGGGCTGCGTCCCCCTCCCCGAAGGAGAGGGGGAAGGCGCCGAAAGGCGACTCAGGGGGAGCTTCTTTTACCAATGACCGGTTTCCATGCGGATGGCGACTTCGCAGTCGCCGAAGATTTCGAGTTTGGCGATTTTCACGCGCACGCCCTGCACGCCGGGCAGCTGCATCAGGCGGTTCGCGAGCTTGCCGATCAGGGTTTCCAGCAGGTTCACGTGCTCGGC
>ERZ778022.2916-NODE-2916-length-16873-cov-4.769949_pt1 | contig 16873 bp, 12 predicted proteins | sample MGYA00375752_ERZ778022 | MGnify/ENA primary metagenome ERZ778022 (study PRJEB29350, sample SAMN05389826) | bioreactor metagenome | isolation source: Thiocyanate bioreactor | place: South Africa: University of Cape Town | collected 2014-04-04 ... | reverse complement strand
TCATGTGCACCGGAATGCGGATGGTGCGCGCCTGGTCGGCGATCGAGCGGGTGATGGCCTGCCGGATCCACCAGGTGGCGTAGGTCGAGAACTTGTAGCCGCGCCGGTACTCGAATTTGTCGACCGCCTTCATCAGGCCGATATTGCCTTCCTGGATCAGGTCGAGGAACTGCAAGCCGCGGTTGGTGTATTTCTTGGCGATGGAGATGACGAGGCGCAGGTTCGCCTCCACCATTTCCTTCTTGGCAATCGCCGCTTCGCGCTCGCCCTTCTGAACCTGATTGACGATCTTGCGGAACTCGAGGATCGAGATCGCGGTTTCCGTCGCCAGATTCTGGATTTCGGCGCGAAGGTCCCGGATGGTGTCCTTCTCGTTCTTGGTGAATTCCTTCCACCCGCGCGACGTCAGGTTGGCGATCGAGCGCATCCAGTTGGGGTCGAGTTCCGAGCCCTGGTATTCCTTGAGGAATTCCTCGCGGCGCACGCCATAGCTTTCAGCCAGGCGCAACAGCTTGCCCTCGTTCTGCACCAGCCGCTTGTTGATGTCGTAAAGCTGCTCGACCAGCGATTCGATACGAGCCTGGTTAAGCGACAGCGACTTCACTGCCTTGATCAGTTGGTCCTTCAGCTCCTTCAGGCGGCGATCCTGGCTGGGCGACAGCGTGCCGGCCGCGGCAAGGCGGTTTTCCACCTGCTGGTCCTGCAGCTTGCGCAGCTTCTTGTAGGTGTCGGCGATGACGTCGAGCGTCTCCATGACCTGCGGGCGCAGCTCGGCTTCCATGGCCGCCAACGACAGGCTGGCCTCATCCTCGTCGTCTTCCTCTTCCTCGCCCATGCCGCGGGTGTCACCACCGACATTGGTGATGTCGTCCTCTTCGTCGCGCGCGGCGCCGCGGCGAGGCTTTTCCTCGGGCTTGGGCGCTTCCTCGACACGCTCGACCACCGGCGCCTGCTTGGCCTCGGGGCCGGCATAGGTCGCCTCGAGGTCGATGATCTCGCGCAGCAGAATCTTGGATTCGTTGAGTTCGTCGCGCCAGATGATGATGGCCTGGAAGGTCAGCGGGCTTTCGCACAGGCCCGCGATCATCGTCTCGCGGCCGGCCTCGATGCGCTTGGCGATGGCGATTTCGCCCTCGCGCGACAGGAGCTCGACCGAGCCCATCTCGCGCAGGTACATGCGCACCGGATCGTCGGTACGATCGGTGGGTTCCTTCTTGGTGGTCGTGGTGGCGACGGCCGTGCCGGTCTGCTCGGCGAGCTCGTTGGCGTCTTCATCGGCGTCGGCGCTGGCGTCGCTCGCCTCCGACTCCTCGCCCTGCTCGTCATCTTCGACGACATTGATGCCCATGTCGGACAGCATGGCCATCGTGTCCTCGATCTGCTCGGAGGTCACTTCCTCCGAAGGCAGCACCGAGTTCAGCTCGTCCATGGTCACGTAGCCGCGCTTCTTGGCGGCCTTGATCATCTTCTTGACAGCATCATCGGAAAGGTCGAGCAAAGGGCCATCGGTTGCGCCTTCGCGTTCGGTTTCGACCTCTTCCTTTTCCTTTGTCGCCATTCTTTGTCTTCTCCAAGCGGCTGGCATGAAAGCCGCACATGATGCCGGACCGTTATTCGGATGCGCTTGCTGGGAAACGCGTCACCGGGCCACTAACCGCATCTCTCGTTAAGTCCAGATTAACCCTGATATCTGTGGCAGGTTCGCCGCCTGTCCAGTAACCAGCACCGCGCATTGCTGCTTTCCCCAGTCGGTGCTGAACGTCGTTAACATTTTCGAATCGTCCTGATTCCGCCAATCCGACGGAAGGTCAAGCGCCTCTCGCATGATTCGCGTTAAAAAAGCGAATCAATTACCCGACTTAGGCGGCCGCGCGCCTGCCCGGCGCCAGAAACGCCTTGCACTCGCCCCGGCGCCAGAAACGCCTTGCACTCGCCATAGACTCGATCGAATCGCCGACGTGAACCGAGCCTGCGCGAACAGGCCGGAGCCCGCTCGACATCAGTTCCGCCCGGCCCGGCCTGAAGACACTCCAAATCCTTCGATCAAAGCTTCCGTCGCCTGCACGTCGCGAAACTGCGCCTGAATCTCGATCAGGTGCCGGAAATTCTCATCGGAGGGATCACTGGCGAGCGCCGCTCCCGCCGGCTGCAGCTCGTTATGAAAGGGGCGCGCGCTGCGCTGCAAGTGCATCGCCGGGTTGAGGGCGTCGCGGCAATCTTCCAGCGCCGCGGCTTCCAGCGCCGGCCATTGCCGCGCCCGCCGGATCAGGCCAACCGCGCGCTCCCAGATGTCGCCGCAGCCGGCGCGCTCGATGGTTGCGATCACGGCGTGGCGGTCGTCCGCCATGTCGTGCGCCATGGCATCAAGTATTGCCGCGTGCAAGCGCATCAGGTCCGAATTGGCAAGGTCGAGGAATTCGACATGCTCGAAATTCTCGTCGATCAGCGCCGGGTGGTTGATAAGCGCCACGATGATGGTCGCCTCGCGCACCGACATGCCCTCATTGCCGCGCTTGACCAGCGCCGACTGGCTGAGGCTCTCGCTGATGGCCGTGCGCCCACCGGCGCCGGCCGCGAATTGTCCACCAGCCGCCGGCCTGCCCTGACCGCGTTCGCCCTGCCGCCCGCCCTGCCGGCCCTGGCGGCTGCCGCGTTGCGAGCCGAAGAAGGCCAGCACGCGCTCGCGCATCTCCTGCTGGTAGTGGTAGCGCGTGCTTTCGTCGCGGATGCGGCCGGTCAGTTCGCGCAGCGTCTTCTCCAGTTCGGCGCGCCGCTCCGGCGTCTCGAACACGCCGCCGGCCGTCTCGCGCGCCCACAACAGGTCAGCGAGCGGCCTTGCCTCGGCGAGCACCGCGCGGAACGCGTCCGGCCCGTCGGCCTTGACCAGATCGTCGGGATCCTTGCCTTCCGGCAGCAGCGCAAAGCGCGCCGACCGCCCCGGCTGCACCGACGGCAAGGCCAGGTCGGCCGCCCGCCAGGCCGCCTTCAGCCCGGCCTTGTCGCCGTCGAAACACAGCATCGGCTCGCCCGCCATGCGCCACAACAACTCGAGCTGGTTTTCGGTCAAGGCGGTGCCGAGCGGCGCCACCACGTTCTCGAAGCCGGCTTGAGCCAGCGCGATCACGTCCATGTAGCCCTCGACGGCGATCACAGTGCCGCCCTTGGCGAGCGCCTTTCGCGCCCGCGCGAAATTGTAGAGCACGTTGCCCTTGTGGAAGAGCTCGGTGTCGGGCGAGTTCATGTATTTGGCGAGCGCGTCGGGCGCCAGTGCCCGTCCGCCGAAGGCGATGATCTTGCCGCGCGAATCCGGGATCGGGAACATGATGCGGTCGCGGAACCAGTCATAGGAGACCGGGATGTCGTCGCCATGGCGCACCAGGCCACAGGCCTCGATATCGGCCTTGGGCACGCCCCGCGCGGCCAGATGCTCCTTGAGCGCGTTGCGGCTGTCTGGCGCATAGCCCAGCCGGAAGGACTGCTGCGTGGCCGGCGTCAGGCCGCGATCGCGCAGATAGGCGCGCGCCCTTGCTCCCTCCGCTCCCTGCAACCGCTCCTGGAAGAAGGCGGTCGCCATCTCCATGACGTCGGTGAGGCTGGCGCGTTCCTTCTCGCGGCGCTCTTCCTGCGCATCACGCACCGGCATCGGCACGCCGGCCATCTCCGCGATCTTCTCGACCGCCTCAGGAAAGCTCATGCCGTCGAGTTCGGTCAGGAATTTGAAATGATCGCCCGAGACGGAGCAGCCGAAACAGTGATAACGGCCCTTCCTGTCCTCGCAGTGAAAGGACGGGCTCTTCTCGCCGTGGAAGGGGCAGCACGCCCAATAGTCGCCGCGCGGCGCGTTGGTCTTGCGCTTGTCCCACGTCACGCGAATGCCGATGACCGATGAAATCGGCACACGGTCGCGTATCTCGTCGAGGAAGGCGGGTGGAAAGCGCATGGGAAACGGCTCGTTTGCCCCTCATATAAGCATGCCGGGCCGCAAGGACTATTCCCAACCGGGTCCATGCCCGGTTTCCACAGCCCCCGCAAGGCAAAAGGGCGGCCCACGGGCCGCCCCTCCTGTCTTGCCAGGTGTCTCGCGCTTATTGCGCGGCGATGATGCCGGCGATCACGCCCGACATGATGCCGACCAGCAGATAGTCGTGGCCGACGCGGATCCATTCCTGGCCGGGCCCGGGACGGCGCAGGCCATACCTGCGCCAGTCGTTGACCGGGCGATGACGCTTCCAGTCCGAATACTTCTGGCCATGGCGCCATTGATCCCTGCGATAATCCCGATGGTCCGGCCTGCGCTTCATCTCGCGGCGGTCGTTCTTCTTCCGCCACTCGTCCTTTTTCCAATCGACCTGGGTGTAGTTCGATTGCGGCGACGGCGTGTTCAGCGGCGCGGCCTGTCCCGGCAGGGCGGTTGCGGCCAGCATCGCGGCGGCGACGGCGGAAAGAACAATACGCTTCATGACAGTCTCCTTGGTTGTCAATGGCTGGAGATGTATCCGCCGATCGATGAACCGAAACTGAACAATGGCATTACAATTCTGTAATGGAATCAGAATGTTATTAGGTACAGCTAAACAACAATCCGACCTGGCCGGATTTGACTGGCGGAACCGGCGCATAGGCACGGCGACGGCAAGGCCGCGACTGGCCCCTACCTTCATTTCCGACACGGACTGTCGCGGCGCGACAGTCTCGCGGAAGGCCGGATTTTTATTATCCGGCTAAAATACAGACACAAAAATCCCTATGTTCTTCCCACCATGATTCGCCACCCGATTCTCCCCTCAAATCAGCACGCGCGCCGCCTTGGCGTCAGGCGGTCGGCGTGAGCGGCTCCGTCGTCCTGCTGCACCTCGCCGGGGCGGTGGCGCTGATGCTGTTCGCCACCCGCATGGTCAAGACCGGTGTCGAACGCGCCTATGGCGACGTCCTGCGCCACAAGCTGCGCGCCACCATGCGCAACCCGCTGATGGCGGTGCTTGCCGGCTGCGGCCTGTCGATCGCGCTGCAGAGCTCCACCGCCGTCACCTTGCTGGTCGGCTCCTTCGCCGGCGCCGGCATCGTCTCGGGCATGTCCGGCCAGCTGGCCGTGCGCGGTGCCGAGATCGGCTCGGCGCTGGTGGTCAAGCTGCTCACCTTCGACCTCACCTTGCTGGTGCCGCTCTGCATGATTGCCGGCACGGTGATGTTCATGGCGACCGAGCGGCGCGAATGGCGCCAGTCCGGGCGCATCCTCGTCGGCATCGGCCTGCTGATCCTGTCGCTGGAGATGATCGGCCAGGCCTCGGAACCGCTGCGCGACAGCCAGCTCCTGCCGGTCATCATCAACTATTTCTCGGGCGACGCCATCACCACCTACCTGCTGGCCGCGCTGATCACCTGGCTGTTCCAGTCCAGCATCGCCGCGGTCCTGCTGATGGCGACGCTGGCCGGCCGCGGCCTGATCACGCCCGAACTCGGCGTCGTCCTCGTGCTCGGCGTCAATCTCGGCTCCTCGGTCATCGCCCCGATGCTGACCCGCTCAGCCGGACCGCAGGTGCGGATCGTGCCGATCGGCAACCTTTTGATGCGCGGCCTTGGCTCGCTCATCATGCTGGTCCTGTTCATGATCTTCAGGCCGCACGTCGCCTTCCTCGGCGCGACCGCGTCGGACCAGATCGTCAACGCCCACATCCTGTTCAACGTCATCATCCTGCTTGCCGGCCTGCCGCTTGCCGGCCTGGTCTACCGCGCCTCCGAACGGCTCGTCGCGCTCGCCAGCAAGCCCGAGCCCGTCAACGCGCTGGAAGTCACGGAACTGTCGGCGCTCGACGAAAGCGCGCTCGACGTGCCGAGCCAGGCGCTGGCCAACGCCACGCGCGAGGTGGTGCGGGTGTGCGAGACCGTCGAGATCATGCTGAAGCGCATCATCGAGCTGTACGAGAGCGCCGACGCCAACAAGATCAAGGCGCTGGCGGCGTTGGACGACCGCGTCGACAGGCGCCACGCCGCGATCAAGCTGTACCTCGCCAAGGTGACCAAGAACCCGCTTACCGAGGACGAGGCGCTGCGCTGCCAGGAACTGATCGGCGCCTGCGTCAAGCTCGAGCAGGTCGGCGACATCATCGTGCGCAACATGCTTGTGCATGTGAAGAAGAAGGTCGAGCACGGCCTGAAATTCACCGACGAGGGCTGGCGCGAGCTCTGCGCCTTCCATGCGTCGGTGCTCGCCAATGCACGCCTCGCCTTCAACGCGCTGATATCGCGCGACCCCGAGACGGCGCGGCAGCTCGTGCTGGAGAAGGACCGCCTGCGCGACCTGGAAAAGGAAACCAGCGCCAGCCATTTCGAGCGGCTGCGCGACGGAACCGCGAAGAGCATCGAGACCAGCTCCATCCACCTCGACACGATCCGCGACCTGAAGCAGATCAATTCGCTGCTCGCCTCGATGGCCTATCCGGTTCTCGAGGAACGCGGCCTGCTCGGCGGTTCCCGGTTGAAGGCGAGCTGAATCAGGACAGATGCCTGGCGTTTCGCGAAGGCAGGCGCCCGGCGCCTTCCTCTCCCTGGCATGGCCTCGATACAAAGGCATATCGCCCGAGAATCGCTTTGCTCCAGTTCCACCGGTCGCGCTAAGCATGAAGGCTCAACCACTCGGAGGACATCGGTGGACACCCATTCGCGCAGCTTCGCCAAGGCGCTTTCCTGGCGCATGACCGGGACCGTCGACACCATGGTGATATCCATGATCGTCACCGGAAGCATCAAGCTCGCGGCCACCATCGGGCTCACAGAGGTCGTCACCAAGTCGGTGCTCTACTACCTGCATGAACGTGCCTGGCTGCGCATTCCCTATGGACGCAAGGCCAGTGGCTGACCGGGGACGCCGGAGAGCCTAGTCACCCGGTCAAGAAAAGCTAAAGCTGCTTCGACAATTTCTGGATTGCCCGCCACTTCCATTCATGGTCTGAGGCGCTGCAATCGAGAATTCCCGCATCATGTCGCTTCCGCTCCTGGCGCTGTTCCTTGCCGCCTTCGCCTTCGGCACCACCGAATTCGTCATCGCCGGCGTGCTGCCGCAGGTGGCCGAGGGCCTCGGCGTGTCCGTTCCCACCGCCGGTTACCTCGTCTCCGGCTATGCCTGCGGCATCGCCATAGGCGGGCCGCTGCTGGCGCTCGCCACCAAGGGGCTCTCGCGCAAGGCGCTGCTGCTCGGCCTGGCGGTGGCCTTCACCCTCGGCCAGGTGGCCTGCGCCATGGCGCCGGATTTTGCCTCGATGCTCGCCCTGCGCGTCGCCGTCGCGGTCGCCCACGGCGCCTATTTCGGCGTCGCCATGGTGGTGGCCGTCGGCCTGGTGCGTGAGGACCAGCGCGGCATGGCGGTGGCGATCATCCTTTCCGGCCTCACCGTCTCCAACGTCATAGGCGTGCCGGCGGGCACCGCCATCGGCAATCTCTGGGGTTGGCGCGCCACCTTCTGGGTGATGGGCGCGCTCGGCATCCTGGCCGGCCTCGCCATGCTGATCCTGCTGCCGCGGACGGCGGGCGCCACGACCCGCCCGGTCGGCCTGGCGCGCGAGGTGCGCGTGCTGGGGCGCCAGCAGGTGTGGACGTCGCTGATCATGATGCTGATGCTGATGATCGGTCAGTTCGGCCTGTTCACCTACATCACCCCGACGCTGATCGAGGTCACCGGTCTCGACGAGAACATCGTGCCCTGGGTGCTGCTCCTCAACGGCGTCGGCGCCACGATCGGCGTCTTCCTCGGCGGCAAGCTCGCCGACTGGAAGATGATGCCGTCGCTCATCACCATGCTGGCCCTCCAAGCGCTGACGCTGGCGGTGATCTATGCCGTCAGCCCCTACCCCCTGCCGATGATCGCGGCGATCGTCGTCTGGGGCGGCCTCAACTTCGCCATCGGCACCCCTATCCAGACGCGCATCCTGACCTGGACCGCCGATGCCTCGAGCCTCGCCTCCTCACTGATCCCGTCCGGCTTCAACATCGGCATCGCGCTGGCCGCCTCGCTGGGCGCGGCGGTGCTCAACGGCGGCTACGGCTACCGCGCCCTGCCCGTGCTTGGCGCCATCGCGATGGTGGTCGCCGCCGTGGTCGCCTGTATCTCCTATGCCCATGAATGGCGCAGCCGTGCCACGCCGCCCCTGCCCGCAGCCGCCGGATAGAGATTTCCGGCCTACACGACCGGGGCGGATGAGCCGCCGCGCTCGGCGAGGATCGCCGCAAGGCCACGCAGTCCCTCGCGCAGCCTGTCCCGGCCCGGCGCGGCGCCCAGCGACACCCGCAAGGCATTCTCCGTGCGGAGGCCGACGGCGAACTCTTCGGCCGGGCTCAGCGCCAGTCCGCGGCGGCGCGCTATGTCAGCAATATCGGCCGACCGCTGCCCGTCGCCAAGGCGAAGCCAGGCGTGCAGCCCCTCCTGCCCCGCTGCGACCACGTCCGGCAGGATCGCGCTGGCGATCTCCTGCCGGGCAAGCGCCTCCTCGCGCACGGCAAGGGCGATCTCGCCGGCAAGGCCGCTTCGGACCCATTCGCAGGCGAGCCCCGTCATCAGCGGTGGCGCCATCATTGTCGTGCCCCGGATTGCCTCGGCAATGCGCGCGACCGTCGCAGCGTCGGGGCCCGCCAGGAAGGCGGTGCGCAGGAAGGGCGAAATACATTTCGCCATGGTGGCGATATGCACGGTCCGCCCCGGCGCGATATCCAGGAAGGACGTGGGCGGCAGGGCAAGCAGGCGGCTGTAAGGATCGTCCTCGACAATGGTCATGCCAAGCCTGTCCACGACACGCGCCAGATCCCGGCGCCGCCCCTCCGGCATGATCATCGCCGTTGGATTGTGCAGCGTCGGGTTGAGGTAGACGAGGCGCGCGCCCTCTCGGCGCGCCGCCTCATCGAGATCGTCCGGCAGCATCCCGTCGCCATCGCGCCGCACGGCGACCAGCCTTCGCTTCGCAGCCCCGGCCAACGCGATGAGGCCGGGATAGGTCAGCGCGTCGGTCAGGATAGCGTCGCCTTCGCGCGTCTGCGACAACAGCACGGCCGTCAGCAGCGCCTGCGCGCCCGACCCCACGGCGATCCTGTCGATCGGCAGCCTTTCGCTGCCCGCTTCCGCAAGCCATGACGAACCGGCGGCCCGCTCGGCTGGCGAGCCCGGTCCCGGATGGTAGGAAAGCAGCGCTTCCGCGCTCGATCGCCTGAGCAGCCCCTCAATGCCGTTGCGGATCAGCGTCGGCAGGCTGAGCCCGGCCGGCGCCGGCGGTATGTTCATGCCGAGGTCGAGGATGGGCTCCTCCGCCGCCGCGCCCGGCGTCACGAACGTGCCCCTGCCCGGCGCGGCGTCGATCAGCTTGCGGCGCCGGGCCTCGGTGAAGGCGCGGGTGATGGTGGTGAGGTCGACGCCGAGCCCGCGCGCCAGTTCGCGCTGCGGCGGCAGCCTGTCGCCGGGCTGGAGGCGGCCGCTGGAGCGCGCATCGGCCAGCGCCTCGACGATCCTGAGATAGATCGGCCCGGCGCCCTCGCCCATCTCGGGCAGCCAGCCCGGCCTGCTCGCATCATTCATCTCGCACGATCCATACACTTTGTCGCATTGTATGCATACAATAATGATATAAGTATGTATCCGTGACCTCAAGCCGGATGAGCCATCGGGCCGAATGCCGGAGCACCAAGCAGGTCGCCTGGAGTTATGACCATGCACGATCACGCGCACTATCCACCGCTCGAACCGTGGCGGGTTGGAATTCGCGGCCGTTGTCCCCGCTGTGGCGAAGGCCGGCTGTTCGACGGTTTCCTGAAGCTGGCGCCAAAATGCGAAGTCTGCGGGCTCGACTATTCCTTCGCTGATCCAGCCGACGGCCCGGCCTTCTTCGTCATCTGCTTTGCCTGCGTGCCTTCCATCCTGTTCGCCGTCTGGGCGCAGGTGGCGTTCGAACCCTCGATGTGGTTCCACGTCTTCGTTTCGCTGCCGGTGGTCTTCGCCACCTGCATTCCGCCATTGCGGCCGCTCAAGGGCTGGCTCGTCGCCAGCCAGTTCTACCACAAGGCCGAGCAGGGACGCCTGGCAAGGCCGGGCGAATAGCCCCGGTTCGCTTCCGGCCCTGCCGGCTGGAGCGACTACTCGTCAGCCGCGCCAGCGCAACAGGCGCATGGCATTGGCCGTCACCAGCACGGTTGCGCCAGTGTCGGCAAGGATCGCCGGCCACAGGCCGGTGATGCCGGCGATGGTGGTGACCAGGAACACCGCCTTCAACCCGAGGGCCACGGTGATGTTCTGGCGGATGTTGGCCATCACCGACCGCGACAGCCGGATCATGCGCCAGACGTCGCCGACACGGCCGTGCAGGATCGCGGCGTCCGCCGTCTCCAGCGCCACGTCGGTGCCGCCGCCCATGGCGATGCCGATGTCGGCCGCGGCCAGCGCGGGCGCGTCGTTGATGCCGTCGCCGACCTTTGCAACCTTCAACCCTTCGCGCTTCAGCTCGCCGACGATGCGCTGCTTGTCCTGCGGCAGCAATTCGGCCCGCGCCTCCATGCCGAGCGAAGCGGCGACCGCCTCCGCCGTGCTGCGGTTGTCGCCGGTCAGCATGACGGTCCGGATGCCGTCGCCCTTGAGCGCCGCGATGCCGGCGGCCGCATCGGCGCGCGGCTCGTCGCGCATGGCGATCAGCCCCGCCACGGCCCCGTCCGCGACCAGCGCCGACACGGTCTTGCCTTGACCGTTCAGGCCTTCGATCGCCGCGCGCTGCGCCTCGGTGAGCGTGGCGCGCTCCGCCGCCGCCTTGGCGGAACCGAGGAACACCGCGACGCCGCCGACATCGCCCTCGACGCCCTTGCCGGAAATCGCCTTTGATCCGCTGGCCAGCGGAACGGCCACGCCGGCCGCGCTGGCCCGGCCGAGGATCGCCACCGCCAGCGGATGGCTGGAGCCCAGCTCCAGCGCGGCCATCAGCCACCCCATCGGTGACCACAGGCTTGCCCTCGGTCAGCGTGCCGGTCTTGTCGAAGGCCACGGCGTTGATCCCGGCAAAACCCTCCAGCACCGCGCCGCCCTTCAGCAGCAGGCCGCGCCGCGCGCCCGTCGCCAGGCCGGCCGCTATCGCCGCCGGGGTCGAGATGACCAGCGCGCAGGGACAGCCGATCAAAAGGATCGCCAGGCCCTTGTAGATCCAGCCACTCCAGTCGGCGCCGACGAGCAGAGGCGGCAGCACCGCCACCAGCGCGCCGACCAGCAGGACGGCGGGGGTGTAGTAGCGCGAGAAGCGATCAATGAAGCGCTCGGTCGGCGCCTTCGCCTCCTGCGCCTCCTCCACCAGCCGCACCACGCGCGCTATGGTGTTGTCGGCGGCGGCCGCCGTCACCCGCACCTTGAGCACGCCATCGGCGCTGATCGTACCGGCAAAGACGGCCTCGCCGACGCCCTTGCGCTTCGGCGTGCTTTCGCCGGTCACCGGCGCCTCGTCGATGTCACTCGAACCGTCCGTGATCTCGCCATCGGCGGGGATGCGGTCGCCCGGCCGCACGACGATGACGTCGCCGACCGCGAGTTGTTCGGCCGGGACCTCGGCCGTGCCACCGTTCCGCTCGACCAGCGCCATCTTCGGCACGAGATCGGCGAGCCCCTGTATGCTTGCCCGGGCCCGGCCCGCGGCAACGCCCTCGAGCAATTCGCCAATCAGGAACAGAACCACCACGGCCGCCGCTTCCTCGGTGGCGCCGATCAGCACCGCGCCGACCGCCGCTATGGTCATCAGCGTCTCGACCGAGAATGGCGTGCCGGCCAACGCCGCCATCAGCGCGCGCCGCGCGATCGGCACGAGGCCGACCAGCAGCGCCGCGAGGAACAGCCAGCGCTCCGCCGCCGGGAAGGCGTGGCCCGCCACATAGGCGACGGCCAGCGCCAGCGCGCAGGCCAGCGTCAGCAGCGCGCGCGACGAACGCCACCACGGCTGGCCGGGCTCGGCGCCGCCATGAACGTGCAGGGCCTCGGACGCTGGAGCGCTGGCCGACCGGCTTGCAGTCCCCTTGCCATGATCGTGGCCCGCATGATCGTGATGGTCATGATCATGATCGTGGCCGTGGTCATGCTCATGGTCGCCATGTTGGCCATGCGTCCTGGACGCGGCCGCGCTGTCCTTGACGATACCGTAGCCGAGCCGAGCCACCTGGCGCAGCACCTTGTCGTCGGCGAGCGGCCCGTCATGGCTGACCGTCATCGAAGCTCCCGTCACCGAAACCGAGACGTCGGCGACGCCGTCGAGGCGGCGCACTGCCGTGTCGATCTTGGCCGCGCAGGAGGCGCAGTCCATGCCGCCTATCTTGAAACGTGTCTGCCGGGTGGATGCCGTCATGTCGATCACCTGTCTGCTTGTCCGGGCGGCCCTGCCGCGCGGGTCTTGAATCCTGATGACGGAGACTGTAATTCCTCTAGTCACTAGAGCTTCAAGAGGAAAAAATCATGTTTTCCATTGGCGATCTTTCGCGTCGCACCGGGGTGAAGGTGCCCACCATCCGCTACTACGAGCAGATGGGTCTGGTTGCGGCACCCGAACGGTCGGACGGCAACCAGCGCCGTTACGGCCGGCAGGAGCTGGAGCGGCTGGCCTTCGTGCGCCATGCCCGCGACCTTGGTTTCGGTGTCGACGACATCCGTGCGCTCATCGAGCTGAGCGGCCATCCCGACCAGCCATGCGGCCACGCCGACAGCATCGCCGCCGAACAGCTTGCCTCGGTGCGCGAGAAGATCGCGCGGCTGAAGCGGCTGGAAACGGAGCTCGAGCGCATAGCCACCTGCTGCGACGGCAAGACGGTGGGCGACTGCTACGTCATCCGCGCCCTGTCGGACCACGCGCTCTGCGCCGACGATCACGCGTGATCGCCAGCGTTCCGAACACAACATCTTCCGGGAGCGGACCGTGACAGCAGGCAAGGCCAGGACGGCGGGCGATTTCGGCCTGACCTGCGGCATGTGGCCGGCCGGCGCCCTGAACGCCATCACGGACGTTCCCGGAGTGCGCGTCGGTCACTGCACGCTGCGCGACGGCGACATCAACACCGGCGTCACCGCGATCCTGCCACATGGCGGCAACCTGTTCCGCACCAAGGTCGCGGCCGCGGCCCATGTCATCAACGGCTTCGGCAAGACCATGGGCCTCATGCAGATACAGGAGCTCGGCGCCCTCGAAACGCCGATCCTTCTCACCAACACACTGTCCGTCGGCACCTGCGCAACCGCGCTGATCCGCGACGCGATCCGCCAGAATCCCGACATCGGCCGCTCGACCGGCACCGTCAATCCGGTGGTCGGTGAATGCAACGACGGCGCGCTGAGCGACATCCAGGCCTTGGCGATCGGCGAGGAGCATGCTTTCGCGGCGCTTGCCGCCGCGCATGACGGTCCGGTGGAACAGGGTAATGTCGGCGCCGGCACTGGAATGAGTTGCTTCGGCTTCAAGGGCGGCATCGGCTCGGCCTCCAGGAAACTCAAGCTGGGCGGCGCTCAACATCATATCGGCGTCCTCGTCCTGTCGAATTTCGGCCGCGCCGGCGACCTGATCCTGCCCGACGGACGCCGGCCCGATCCCCGGCAGCCGGCGCAAGAGGAACGAGGCTCGATCATGTTGGTGCTGGCGACCGACGTGCCACTCGAGCACCGGCAGCTCGAACGTGTGGCGCGCCGCGCCGGTGCCGGCATCGCCCGCCTGGGCTCGTCATGGGGCCATGGCAGCGGCGACATCGCCATCGCCATCAGCACCGGCACGACCATCGATCACGATGAAAGCCGCGATCTCGTGCCAAGGCTGGCGCTCAACGAGGCTCGTATCGACCGGCTCTTCCAGATGACCGTCGAGGCCACCCAGGAAGCGGTGCTGAATTCCATGCTTTGCGCCAAGGCCTTCACCGGCCGCGCCGGCACCCACCGCGCCTCCCTGGCCGACTGGCTGAATGGGCAGGCCGAAAGGCGATAGCCATCAGGCAACTGGCCGCATTGACCGCCATTCCCGGCGCTTCAGGTCGACGCCGCAAGCGGATGATGGCGTTCGTCTCAACCTAAAGGTCGATGCGGTACAGCAGGCTTTCGGCGTCACCATAGGCAGCGACCTTCTTGAATCGCCTGACAAGCTTGCCGCCATTGGCGAGGATCACCTTGCCGGAGGCGGGATTGTCGGGGTCGGTGGTGAGCTCGACATGGTCGAGGCCGACGGCGCGGGCCTCGGCGAGCATCAGCCGCAGCGCTTCCGTCGCATAGCCGCGCCGCTGCTTCCACGGGACAACGGAATAGCCGATATGGCCAAGGACATGCGGCGGCAGCGCGGAAGTGCCCGGCTGCCAGCGCAGGCCGATCGAGCCCGACGCCTCGCCGTCCCCGATCCAGCGGCGAAAACCCGGAAGGCGCGGCACTTTGCTGCCGTCCGGCAGGGTAATTGGTGGCCCCTTGGCCTCGGGATCGTCGAGGCCGGCGAGGAAGGCCTCAGGATCCTTCTTGATCGCGGCGAGTTCCTCGCGCGTCGCCGTCATCAGCCGCACATTGTCCGGTGACCAGCCGCGTTCGAGCGCCGCCCTGTAGGACGGAAGGTGCTCAAGCGCTGGTTTGACGATCTGTATCATGGGAATGCAGCATCTGGGACAGGTGCCGAAAAGCCTGAAGCGGCTTTTCGAAGGAAAAGCGCGCGGCGCTTTCGCTGACGTCATGCGCTCCTTGATTGAGAGACGGACGATGGGTTCAGGTCGAACGGCCGGAAATTGTCCGGCTCCGGCGGATCGGTGGCGACAGGGTAGCAAGCGCCGGCGGAAGCCGCCAGCAGGAGGGTGTCCTCAAAGGCAAGGCCGCGTTTCCCTCACGGGAAACGCGGCCTTGTTGTTTGCTGCCGTCACGGCCATGCGATGGCCATGACGGCGAAGCTCGATCGTCCTCAGGCGATGTCGAAGCGGTCGGCGTTCATCACCTTGTTCCAGGCCGCCACGAAGTCGCGGGCGAACTTGCCCTTGGCGTCGGACGAGCCGTAGACCTCGGCCAGCGCACGCAGCTGCGAGTGCGATCCGAAGATCAGGTCGACGCGCGTGCCGGTCCACTTCACTTCGCCCGTCTTGCGGTCACGGCCCTCGAACACGGTCTTGTCGTCCGAGGTCGCCTTCCACTCCGTGCCCATGTCGAGCAGGTTGACGAAGAAGTCGTTGGTGAGCTTGCCCGGCTGCGTGGTGAGCACGCCATGCTGGGACTGACCGGCATTGGCGCCCAGGACGCGCAGGCCACCGACCAGCACCGTCATTTCCGGCGCCGTCAGCGTCAGCAGTTGCGCCCGATCGACCAGCGACTCTTCCGGCGACAGGCGCTGCCTGCCCCTGGAGTAGTTGCGGAAGCCATCGGCGGTCGGCTCGAGCGGCGCGAAGGAATGCGCGTCCGTTTGCTCCTGCGAGGCGTCCATGCGGCCCGGCTTGAAGGCCACCTTGACGTCCTGGCCGGCATCCTTGGCCGCCTTCTCGACCGCGGCGGCGCCGCCGAGCACGATCAGGTCGGCGAGCGAGACCTTCTTGCCGCCCGACTGCGCGGCATTGAAGTCCTTCTGGATGGCTTCGAGCTTCTCCAGCACCTTGGCGAGTTCGGCCGGCTGGTTGACCTCCCAGTCCTTCTGCGGCGCAAGGCGGATGCGCGCGCCATTGGCGCCGCCGCGCTTGTCGGAACCACGGAAGGTGGAAGCGGAAGCCCAGGCCGTCGAGACCAGCTCGGCGACCGACAGGCCGGAAGCCAGGATCTTCGCCTTCAGCGCGGCGACATCGGCGTCGTTGACCAGTTCATGGTCGACCGCCGGGATCGGGTCCTGCCAGATCAGCTCTTCCTTCGGTACGAGCGGACCGCGATAGAGGGCGCGCGGCCCCATGTCGCGATGGGTCAGCTTGAACCAGGCGCGGGCGAAAGCGTCGGCGAACTGATCCGGATTCTCGTAGAAGCGCCTCGAGACCTTCTCGTATTCGGGGTCGAAGCGCAGTGCGAGGTCGGTGGTCAGCATCGAGGGCGCGTGACGCTTCGAGGCATCGTGCGCGTCCGGCACGGTGCCGGCGCCCATGCCATGCTTCGGCTTCCACTGATGCGCGCCGGCCGGGCTCTTGGTCAGTTCCCATTCGTAGCCGAACAGGTTCCAGAAGAAGTTGTTCGTCCACTTGGTCGGCGTGGTGGTCCAGATCACCTCGAGACCGCTGCCGATGGCGTCGCCGCCCTTGCCGGTGCCGAACTTGTTGGCCCAGCCGAGGCCCTGCTGTTCAATGTCTGCGCCTTCCGGCTCGACGCCGACCAGTGCGGCGTCGCCGGCGCCATGGGTCTTGCCGAAGGTGTGGCCACCGGCGATCAGCGCCACGGTTTCCTCGTCATTCATCGCCATGCGGGCGAAGGTTTCGCGGATGTCGCGAGCGGCGGCCAGCGGATCGGGATTGCCGTTCGGACCTTCCGGGTTGACGTAGATCAGGCCCATCTGCACGGCAGCGAGCGGGTTCGCCAGGTCGCGATCGCCGCTGTAGCGCTCGTCGGCCAGCCACTTGCCCTCCGGGCCCCAGTAGATGTCCTGCTCGGGCTCCCACACGTCGGCGCGGCCGCCGGCGAAACCGAAGGTCTTGAAGCCCATCGATTCCAGCGCGACGTTGCCGGTCAGGATCATCAGGTCGGCCCACGAGATGCTGTTGCCGTACTTCTGCTTGATCGGCCACAGGAGGCGGCGGGCCTTGTCGAGGTTGACGTTGTCCGGCCAGCTGTTCAGCGGCGCGAAACGCTGCTGGCCGGCGCCCGCGCCGCCACGGCCGTCACCGATGCGGTAGGTGCCGGCGCTGTGCCAGGCCATGCGGATGAACAGCGGACCGTAATGGCCGAAGTCGGCCGGCCACCAATCCT
>ERZ778022.2910-NODE-2910-length-16907-cov-3.951756_pt1 | contig 16907 bp, 14 predicted proteins | sample MGYA00375752_ERZ778022 | MGnify/ENA primary metagenome ERZ778022 (study PRJEB29350, sample SAMN05389826) | bioreactor metagenome | isolation source: Thiocyanate bioreactor | place: South Africa: University of Cape Town | collected 2014-04-04 ... | reverse complement strand
CTTCACAGCACCCATCGCATTACGTTCAATACAGGGAACCTGCACCAGGCCGCCAATCGGGTCGCAGGTCATACCGAGGTGATGTTCCATCGCAATTTCAGCCGCCATTAAACATTGCTTTTGCGTACCGCCCAACGCCTCCGTTAAAGCAGCCGCAGCCATTGACGATGAAACGCCAATCTCTGCCTGGCAACCACCCATTGCAGCCGAAATGGTGGAACCTTTTTTAAATGTGCACCCGATTTCCGAAGCAGTCATCAAAAACCTGATGATCTTTTCCTCATCATATTGATCACAAAAAATAATAAAATAATGAAGCACTGCCGGGATCACACCCGCAGAGCCGTTGGTTGGCGCCGTGACAACCCTGCCAAATGCAGCGTTTTGCTCGTTTACCGCCAGTGCGAAGCAATTCACCCAGTCGAGTGTGCGCATGAATGAATTACCTGTTTTTTTGATTACATCAATCCATTCTTCATAGTTATGATAAGGGTGGCCCGCTGTTAGATTTTCGTTTATTTCGGATGCGCGGCGCCGCACGCCAAGGCCTCCCGGCAAAACACCCTCGGTATGGCAGCCGGTGTACACACATTCTTTCATCACCTGCCAAATCTTTAAAACCCCTGCTTTTATTTCGGCTTCGCTGCGCCAGGCCTGCTCATTTTCGTAAACAATTTCGCTGATTGTTAACCCGGTTTTTATGCACCAGGCCAGCAAATCATCGGGGTGATTGATTGGAAAAGGTAATTGAACAGCCGATGCGGACTGGCCGAATTCGCCTTCTTTTTGCACAAATCCGCCACCAATCGAATAATAGGTTTCCGATTTATTTTCGCCATTTTCAAATTCTGCCAAAAAAGTAATCCCGTTCGAATGAAACGGCAATATTTCGGTAAAAAGGAATACAATATCGGTTTGAGGATCGAAGGAAACGTTTTTTACCCCGTTTAAACTGAGTTGTTTTGATTCGGCAATATTATTGATCGTTGCGCTAATCGAAGACACATCGAAGGTTACCGGATCAAACCCGCATAAACCTAATTGCACGGCAATATCGGTTCCATGGCCTTTGCCGGTTTTTGCGAGCGAACCATAGAGAAGGATTTTTATACTTTTCACCGAATCGGGGCCACCGTCCCCATTTAACTCATACAGGAATCGTGCCGCGGCTTTCCACGGCCCGAGTGTGTGCGAACTGGAAGGCCCCACTCCTATTTTCAGCATATCAAAAACCGAGATTGGTTCGTACATATTAAAATTTTATACCCGAAAATACAGTTTTACCACATCTATTAGCTACAAAAAAAGCCCCCTCCCGGGAGCTTTAGAAAAATTTTTGATTTGTTATTGAACGGACAACAATTCTACATAAAAATATAACGGCTGGTTGTTCACCTGGGCAAAGCGCGGATCATACACGCAGGAGTAAGCCAATTTAGACGGTGTAATGATTTTTATTTTCCCACCTGCTTTAATTTTTTGCAGCGCAATTGTCCAGGCAGGAATTACTCCATTCAAAGGAAAACGAACAGTCCCATCAAGGCTCTCATCAAATTTGGTTCCATTCATCAACCGGCCTGTGTAATTCACTGTTACATTGCTTGATGCTGTGGGCGTAGTGCCTGTACCCGGTTCTATAATTTGATATAACAAGCCACTGGCATCCTGTGTTGTAGCAATTGCGCTATCTGTGGCAAATTTTGTCATCACCGGCATTTCACTCTCCACTGTTTTGGCAGTGCAAGGCTCCGGTTGTTCATTTTTAAAACAACCCGTTAATAAAAATGTGCTAACGATGCTGATAGATAAATACTTCCTCATTATTTCCTTTCAATTACTGGTTACTTTTCACGTCAACCAAAGTGATTGTATTTACTAATTGAGAATTAGCCGGAACTGCGCCGTATCTTCCGTTACCGGGTTGACAGCCCAAACCATTTAAAGATGAAGGAACAATTACTTTCATCGACCCGCCCTTTTTTAATTGGGTAAAAATGGCATAGTCTGCTGATGTTGGGTTAAAATCACTAAGCTTCAACGGCCACCCTGCCTGGGTCACAGAAGCAGTACCTGAATCGATAAGTGTTCCGTTTAACAATCTTGTTTCTCTTTTAAATACAATTTGTGAATCAGCGGCCGGAGTACTGCCGCTTCCAAGGGTTTCCGTTCCCATATAAACATTGAAGGTTGAATTAAAATCAACATAGCTTAATGAAGGAGTAACCGATAGAAAGGAATCAATAACATGACGATCCTGGGTAAGGGAATTATCAGTACACCTGGGTGTATCATTTTTCATACATGAAACAAAAAATAACACACCTGAAATTGTAAATAACGGAACTGCAAAAAATTTTTTCATACTTTGTTTTTTAACGAATTTAATTAATCTATTGATTGTCAGTATTCTCTCGGGAAATCAACTCCTTATACCGGGTTTCATTGATATCCCACTTGTGGTAAGACGCAAAAACAGCCATAAACGCAACAATCAGTATGCCGGCAATTATTAAAATTATAAAAACAGACGGATCAGCATTAGCAACCATTGTTGCCTTTTTATACCATCCACTGAAGAAGTTGATAAATACTGCAACAACAATAATAATGCCTATCGGCAAGCCGGTTAACAAATGCCTGAATACCCTTTTCTTTCTTTTTCGTTCTTTGGCCCAATAATTAATAAACGATTCTTCTTCTTTTGTATACATAAGGGTGACGAATATAACGGGTTTTACCGATTATGAATAAAACTAATTATATTGCAACAATAATATATTCAAACGTGAAACTTTCGCCAATCCTTTCTAAATTTTTAGCAGCCAACAAACAATTGTCGTTGCCCGGCATTGGCACCTTCTACTCGGATGGGGCTTATAATATTGATGGTGATGAAAAAAAAGCTGATATTTTAAGCAATGTCACTTTTAAAAGGGAAAAAGTGACTAAAGCCGATGAAGAACTTATAGATTTTATTACCAAAGAAACAGGGAAGATGAGGGTTTTGGCCACATCGGACCTTTCTTCACAGCTCGAAGATGTTTCACAGTATTTGAACAGCGGTAAACCCTATTTTTTTACCGGCATCGGAACTTTAACCAGAAAACAAAACGGCGATTTTGATTTTCATCCTCAAAAATATGGTTCGTCCGCCGAAAGCAAAAAGGAGACCCCCATTACCGAGAAAAACTATGTACCGAAATCGTACATAGATGGTGTACCAAGAAGCGGCAAAAACATAAAGCCTGCCATAATAATTATTACCCTTTCTTTAATAGCAATTGCTGCCACAGTTTTGTTCTACTTAAAGAGCCAGGAAAAACAGGGAGAAAATGAGGAAATCGTTGCCGAGGATGCGAAAGTGCAGCCGTCAACTACGTTAGCTGACACAGCCACTTCCGTTGGGAAAGACCGCGTTTCTCCCCCGGCTAATTCTGCTTCCGGCGTTTATACTTACGTGTTGGAAATTGCGAAAGAGCCGAGAGCTTCAAAGAGATTTAACCAGCTAAAAACAATTAACTGGCCCGTGGAATTGGAAAATGTTGATTCGGTAAATAAAAGAATTGTCATGAAACTCAATTCACCGGATACTACCAGAATGAAAGATTCTTTGCGCATTTTAAGCGGCCGGAAGGTTTGGATCAGCCGTTAAATAAATAGCGCGGAGTGAAATGCATCGGCGCCACTTCGTCACCATCAGCTCATTTTTATTACAGAACATGTTTTTCTACAGCCCCTGAAAATTTATCGGAGCTTTTAAACTCAGTCATTTATCTTTTGGGAGTGGTTATAATTTGAATTATTTTTCAGTGGGATTGACCGGGTTTTAAGGGCAGGAATACAACCACTGACCCGGGTAAAAAGTCATAGTATTAAAGAGTTTATGAAAAAGTTATTATTTATTTCGCTGTGTATCATTTTCTACACATCGTGCGCCTCCTCGCAAAGCGCGGTAATTAATCGTGAAGCACAACAAAAGGTTGACAAAGTGAAAACGCTTATTAACCTAACGGATGAGCAGGAGAAAAAAATGGTAGGTATTGAACAAGAGTTTATAGCAGGTGCGAAAAAACTGAATTACTCGGCTACCTATAGTTCCAGACTGGGTGCTCTTAAAGATAAACGGGATACTCAATTAAAGAATATACTCACGCGAGACCAATACATCAAACTTGGAATTGTTGAAAATGATAAAATTAAAAATGTGCCGGTAAGGTTTTAAAAAAAGCAGGATATGGACATCCTGCTTTTTTAATGAATATAAACTCATCTTATTTGAAATTGCCTTGCTTTAACATCATAATTAACTCACTTCCTTTTTGTCGTAGTTCCTTAGGAGGTATTAACTGAACTGACTCTTTCAATCTTGCGTCAACAGGATCGAATAGATTACTTTCCCTAAATCCATAAACATTTCTTGGTAAGGTTGCGGCTGCCGCCCCCGAAACCGGAATACCCGTAATTAATGAGATCGCCTTCGCTAACAAATAATCATTTCTGTCACCTAATTGCTTCCAGTTGCGGGTATCATTTTCCTGACTGGTAACAACCTCGTTCGGCACAAGATGGCCGGGACTGACAAAGTCTGCGCCATTTTTGTCAGTATACTTTGCTACAATCGGCTGCATACCCCATTTTTTTAAAGCAAACTTATCTTCGTTTGACATTTTAGTAGCATCATACACTGTTACTGCTTTATCATTATGACTATCATAAGCGTGAATCGTCCAAGACCCGGTGAATTTACCACCGGTGTTACTACCGATATGAATGACGTTCATATAGGGTTTGAGACAAAAGGTAATTAACTCGGCAGCCGAATAAGAGTCATTGGTTGCGATGATGTACACTCGGGGGAGGTTTAAATTCGCCCCAAGCGGGTCTAATCCTTTGCTTGAAACACCAAGAACGTCTTTCCTCGTCCAGCCTCTTTGATCGAATAACTGGTTAATTGCATCGTTATAGGAAAGAATGGTAAAATCAGACTTGCTTTGCACCGGGCCTTGAGGAGCAATCAGCGACGCCAAAAAGCTCGCCGCTGAAATAGCCCCGCCATGGTTATATCTCAAATCCAGTACAAGATCGTTAATGCCCGCTGTTTTAAATTTGGTAAAGGTTTGGTACAACCTGTCATTAAATTCACCAATAAAAGACGCATAAAACAGGTATCCTATTTTTTTACCATTAATTTCATAAATACTGTCTTTCAATACCGGATTTGTTTGAATTTGAGCCGGAGATACAATCTTTGTTGTTGGATTTTGATAATTCTGATCCTCTACCGTTACTGTAATTTGATCGGCACCATACAACTTCTGGTAATAGCCTGATGCTGTGGTAGAACTGACAATATCGTTCCCATTAATCTTTGTGATAACATTTCCTCTAACAATGCCTGCATTAGCTGCCGGCGTATTTGGATACACAAACTTTACGAACGCTACAATTTTTGTTCTGGCCTGGTCTGCCCACAGTAAGCTTAAATTCCAACCAAAATCAACAGGAGCCCCGGAGAAGTCCGCAAGTAATGCGCCCACGTCATCTGTGATCCAGGACCAACCCATTTCTTTATCTTTTGCGTTCAACAGGGTTTGAAAATAGGCTTGGGGGTCTGTGGAAGATGTTGCGGGCTTTTTACCCGCCATTTCAGCTGCCCACAAATAGTAATTTGACATTCCGTCATACACAAATTGCGAAACAACAGGCACTTTTGTGACAATAGTAGTGTCCTTAGGCTTGTCTATATTGCGGCGGCAAGAGGTTGTGGAAACAGAAAATGAAATCATCAGGGATGAAATCAAAACAAAGAGTAGTAATTTTTTCATTGAAACATTGCGTTTAAAAAAGATTTTTAAAAACAAATCTAATCTCATAGATTATTGTTCGAGCAAAAATATAAAAATTTAACAGCATTTATTAAGAAATTATATTTTGCCTGTTCGGGCATTTTGGTTTACTTTTCAGGGATTTTTTTTGAAACTAATCCAGCTCAAATGTCAAAAACTGATTTAAGAAGAAAAGAGCAGGCTCTGGAATATCACGCAAAGGGAAAGCCTGGCAAGATTGAAGTCATTCCAACCAAAGAAACCAAAACTCAGCGGGATCTCTCATTGGCCTATTCGCCGGGAGTTGCAATTCCCTGCCTTGAAATTGCCAGAAACGTTGATGAGGTTTATAAATACACAGCAAAAGGAAACCTCGTAGCCGTAATTAGCAACGGCACCGCCGTTCTTGGCCTCGGTAACATTGGGCCGGAGGCAGGCAAACCTGTGATGGAGGGCAAGGGCGTTTTGTTTAAAATATTTGCCGACATTGATGTATTTGATTTGGAGATCAACGAAAAAGATCCCCAAAAATTCGTTGAAATTGTAAAAGCCCTGGAACCTACATTCGGCGGGATCAATCTTGAAGACATTAAAGCACCGGAATGCTTTTACATTGAACACGAATTAAAAACGCAGCTCAAAATTCCCGTAATGCACGATGACCAGCACGGTACCGCCATCATTAGCGCTGCCGCATTGCTGAACGCCCTTGAAATTCAGGGAAAGAAAATTGAAAAGGCAAAATTTGTGGTTAACGGTGCCGGCGCTGCCGCAATGGCCTGCGTGATGCTTTATCAGGACATGGGCGCGAAGCCCGAAAATTTCATCATGTTTGACAGTAAGGGCGCACTGCACAAGGGCCGGAAAGAATTAGACAAATTCAAATCGAGATTTGCGACGGCAGAAAAAGACCTCACGCTCAAGCAGGCAATGAAGGGCGCTGATGTTTTTATCGGCCTGAGCGCAGGCAATATTTTAGATGCGGCCATGATCAAAAGCATGGCAAGAAAGCCCATTGTGCTGGCAATGGCCAACCCCGATCCTGAGGTTTCCTGGGAAGTAGCGACATCAGCAAGAAAGGATATTATTATGGCCACCGGCCGAAGCGATTATCCTAATCAGGCCAATAATGTATTGGGCTTCCCTTATATTTTTCGTGGAGCGCTTGACGTGCGGGCACAGCAGATTAATACAGAAATGAAACTCGCGGCGGTGAAAGCGTTAGCCGATCTGGCTAAAACAACTGTACCAGATATTGTAAACCTCGCTTACAACGAATCAAACATTACGTTCGGGCCAAATTATATTATTCCAAAACCATTAGACCCGCGCCTACTTTCAACGGTTGCGCCTGCGGTTGCAAAAGCCGCAATTGATTCGGGTACAGCAAAAATTAAAATAACCGATTGGGATAAATATGCCGAAGACCTGAACAAAAGGCTCGGCCTTGATAATCAGGTGTTGCGCGTAATGGGATCAAAGGCCCGCAGCGCACCAAAACGCATCGTTTTTGCCGAAGCAGAAAATCTCAATATTTTAAAAGCAGCTCAAATAGTTTTGGATGAAGGAATTGGTTTCCCAATCCTTTTAGGCGATCAAAAAAATATACATCGTATGGCTACGGAAGCAAGGATCGATCTGTCAGAGATGACAATAATTGACCCGCGTGATGACAAAAACAAAAAACAACGCGAAGATTATAGCCGGGTGTTTTTCGAAAAAAGATCCAGAAAGGGCTATACAAAAGATGAAGCCCTGGTCGTTATGCGAAACCGCAACCATTTTGGATTAATGATGGTTGAACTGGGCGACGCCGATTGCATGATCTCGGGCCTTACAAAAAAATACTCCGAAACGTTAAGCCCTGCGTTGCAAATCATCGGTACCGAAGAAGGTGTGAATAAGGTAGCCGGTATGTATTTAGTAATGACTAAAAAAGGCCCGCTATTTTTAGCCGATACAACAGTTAATTTCAATCCTACGGCTGAAGAACTCGCCGAGATTGTCTTATTAACGGCGCGCGAGGTAAGTGCCTTCAATATAGAACCGCGTATCGCCATGTTAAGTTATTCAAATTTCGGAAGCAGCAAAACGCCCGAAGCACAATTGGTAGCAAAAGCAAGAAATATTGTTAAACAAAAAAATCCTTCTTTAATTGTTGACGGGGAAATGCAGGCGAATATCGCATTGAATAATAATTTGTTGAAAGAAATTTACCCGTTCAGCGAATTGGTTGAAAAAGACGTGAACACGTTAATCTTCCCTAACTTAGCATCCGGAAACATAGCCTATAATATTTTAAAAGAAATAGGTTCAACTGACGCCATTGGCCCCATCGTTTTGGGATTGAAAAAACCGGTGCATGTATTGCAGTTAGGAAGTACGGTTACAAATATTGTGAACATGGCTATGATAGCAGTAATTGATGCGCAATTAAAATCAAAAAACAAAAGCGGCGGTACCAAAAAAGTACGAAATAAATAAATATTGTAAAAAGTAAAACTGAATCACTTTGAAGATCATCAGGGAATTTGGCGGGTTTATACAAATGTTTGGAGGAATGTTTCGCGCCCCCGAAAACAAAAAAATGTTCTGGAACCAGTTCATGCTGCAATGCAAAGACATTGGTGTTGGATCGTTAGGAATCATTGTTATTATTTCCACGTTTATCGGGGCAGTATCTACTTTACAAACCGCCTATCAATTAGTTTCGCCAATTATCCCGAAAGAAACAATCGCGCAGATTGTAAGAGATACGGTTATACTTGAGTTTGCGCCCACACTTGGCTGTATTGTGTTAGCGGGTGTTGTGGGCAGTAAAATTGCCAGTGAACTCGGAAACATGAGGGTGAGCGAACAGATTGATGCGCTCGAAATAATGGGCATCAATACAAAAAACTATTTAATACTGCCTAAAATACTGGCAGGCACACTCACTATTCCAATGCTCATTGTAATTGCAATGGTGCTGGGCATTTGGGGCGGCCGCCTGGCTGGGTCGGCCGCAGGTATTATTGACCCAACCATTTATGATAAAGGTTTGATTTTAGGTTTCAACCCCTACAACGTTTATTTTGCATTAATAAAAAGTTTTGTTTTCGCTTTTTTAATAACCGCTATTCCATCATTTTACGGTTATAATGTAAAAGGCGGCGCTTTGGAAATAGGCCTTCAGAGTACGCGCGCAGTTGTTGTTTCCTGCGTTTTATTATTGTTTGCCGATTATATTTTATCAGCATTATTACTTTAAATTCCCTGCTTTCAAATGATTGAGATAAAAAATTTAAAAAAGAGTTTTGGTAGCAAAGAGGTGCTGAAAGGTGTAAACGCTGTTTTGGAAGATGGCAAATGCAACCTCATTATCGGGTCGAGCGGTAGCGGTAAAACCGTTTTCATGAAATGCATGGTGGGCCTTATTAAACCCACGGAGGGTGAGGTATTATACGACGGCAAAGACTTTATTCATATTTCATTAGAAGAAAAAAAAGAGATACGAAAACAAATTGGTATGCTCTTTCAGGGATCGGCATTGTTCGACAGCCAAACCGTTGGCGACAATATTATGTTTCCCCTGCACATGTTTACCAACGACAAGTTATCTGCCAAAAAAGACCGCGTACGCGAAGTTTTAAAACGAGTGAACCTTCAGGAAGATGCATACGGCAAATTCCCTTCTGAAATAAGCGGTGGTATGCAAAAACGTGTGGCGCTGGCCAGGGCAATCGTGCTGAACCCACGCTACTTATTTTGCGATGAACCTAACTCGGGCCTTGACCCGCAAACATCTATTGTGATTGATAAGCTGATACAGGAGATCACGCAAGAATATGATATCACTACCATTGTAAATACCCATGATATGAATAGCGTAATGGAAATTGGCGACCACATCATTTATATGCATCAGGGTGAAAAAGAATGGGAAGGGAACAACAAAGACATTATATTTAGTAAAAGTGAAAAACTGAACGATTTTATTTTTGCATCCGAATTTTTGAAAGACGCCAAAAATATGAGGAACATTAAAGAAACCGGCGAACTGCCAGACGATATTTCGGATGATATTAAAGAAGCGATTGAAGAAAAATACAATATTGATTTAGATGGCGACGGCATTGTTGGCAGCGAATAAATTCTGATTGCACGGTTCACCACAAAAATTATACATTTGCCGCATTCCAATTAAACACAAATAATTTATGTCAGTTTTAGTTAACAAAGATTCTAAAGTTTTAGTTCAGGGTTTTACGGGTACTGAAGGCACATTTCATGCAGGCCAAATGATCGAATACGGAACCAATGTTGTGGGTGGCGTTACTCCCGGAAAAGGGGGCAACACGCATTTGGATCGCCCCGTTTTTAATACGGTTGGTGATTGTGTAAAGGAAACCGGTGCCAACGTGAGCATCATTTTTGTGCCGCCCGCCTTTGCCGCTGATGCAATTATGGAAGCCACCGAAGCGGGAATTGCTCTAGTGGTTTGTATTACCGAAGGTATCCCCGTTCAGGACATGGTAAAAGTGAAAAATTATTTGTTGGGAACTAAAACGAGGCTTGTTGGCCCTAACTGTCCCGGGGTAATTACCGCGGGGGAATGCAAAGTGGGTATTATGCCGGGCTTCGTTTTTAAGCACGGTAGAATTGGGATTGTATCAAAATCAGGAACACTGACTTACGAAGCTGCCGACCAGGTTGCAAAAGCAGGGTTGGGAATCAGCACTGCAATTGGAATTGGCGGCGACCCGATTATTGGCACCACTACCAAAGAAGCTGTTGAATTGTTCATGAACGATGACGCCACCGACGCAATCGTGATGATTGGTGAAATTGGAGGTGGCATGGAAGCCGAAGCCGCGCGCTGGATTAAAGACACCGGAAACAAAAAACCGGTGGTTGGTTTTATTGCCGGGCAAACCGCGCCTCCCGGGCGCCGCATGGGCCACGCCGGTGCCATTGTTGGTGGCGCAGATGATACCGCTGCCGCTAAAATGAAGATCATGGAAGAATGCGGCATTCATGTAGTAAGCAGCCCCGCCGAAATTGGCAGCAGGATGGCTGAAGTGATTGGTAAGAAATAGCGAAAGAAGGAGGCTGCAAAACTTTTCGTAATAGTTTCAGTCAATTGATTTTTAAATAATTTTAGGTTAGGTTTTGTTTAATAAGCAAGCCTGACCTTTTTTTATGGATTTGAGATGTGAGAAATCTTTCATCTGCCTGCTGTACACCGCCTTAAAAAATTTTCCCGTTTCCCGCTTTTATTTGTAGGTTTGAAAAACGAGAAGAAAACTTGTGCGGGTTGTTGTTTGTTGGCGGTTCATTTTTTATCCCCGCTAATAAAATACCCCTAACATCGTGCGCTACGTATGGGTAAATTGCTAATCAGGCAAATCATTTTAAAACACCAATTTTATGACACCTGAAATTGATCGATCCAAAGGCCCCGGAGTTTATTTCCCGCCACCTCTTCTTTATGTTTTGATATTTTTGGCTGCTATTTTCATTCAAAAGAAAGTTCCATTACCCGACAGGCTATTTCGCCTGCCCGTGCTAAAAATTCAGGGGGTTGTATTTTTAGTATTATCCCTCTTTTTTCTTGTAAGAAGCTTACGACAATTCTTTTTAACAAAAAACTCTGTTGTTCTTATTAAGCCGGCGACTTCATTACAAACAACAGGAATTTATGCAATTACCCGAAACCCAATGTATGTGGGATTAGCAATCGTTTATTTAGGCATTACCTGTTTCATTGGAAATTGGTGGAATATCATTCTTCTGCCGGTGCTTATTTTAATCGTTCAGGAATATATCATCAAAAGAGAGGAAAGATATTTGGCAATTGAGTTTAGAGAAGAATATGAAAAGTATAAAAGTAAAGTAAGAAGGTGGTTGTAAACTAAGTTAGTAGAGGCCTTAAACTATCAACAATCATATTTAAAAAAGTAGTGCTGACGAAAGTATTTGAACACTTGTCCCGCTATCAACTTTTGTATAGTTTATTAGACCGACGTTTTCAAATTCTGTGCCTTCACAAAAATGCATAACATTACCCGCAATGGAAATAAATACGCAATCAAAACAAGCAAATAAACTAATCTTTTGGGGTTTATTTCTTTTTCTGTGCGGACTTTTAGCCGGTCTATTTGTCCAAAACATGGCAAATCCCCGTATGGCACTTTCTGCTCACCTTGAGGGTGTAATGAACGGTATGTTTTTAGTTTTATTAGGACTTATTTGGAAACGGTTAATTCTTTCCAAAACGCTACTAAAAGCTACTTTCTGGTTGGTGGTTTATGGAACATTTGCAAATCTTATAGCTGTAATTATTGCTGCCCTAACTGGATTTGGGAAAATGATGCCCATTGCTGGTGGTCAGGAAGGATCAAAGGCATTTGAAACGCTGATTTCGTTCTTGCTGATATCTCTCGCCTTATGTATGCTTGCAGTTTGTATCATTGTATTGATTGGTTTTTACAGACACATGCAGCAACGGGAGGCAAATGCATAAATCCACTCATCAATATACATGCCCTATAACCCATGGATTAATCAATTCCAATCATAGCCCCCGGTTTAAACCGGGGGCTATGATTGGAATTGAAACCAACCAAACCGTTTCAACGATTTGGAATAATTTTTATTTCCCGCCCGAATGCTAAGCCCTGAAACATTCGACATCACCATTTCTCAAAAACCACCACAAGGTTTTATACAAATCGGCGTCCTATATTATCGTACTAACTTAACTTTATCACTGAACTAAACCTTTTCATTTTGAGAAAGAACCTGATCGTTTACCTCGCAGCGGTTATAATGGTATTATTTTCCTGCGGCACCAAAACTAAAGAACCGGCAGGAGGCGGTAAAAAACGGCCAGCACCCAAGGTTGACGGATTTGTTATTAAAACGGAGGCTTTTTCTGAAACAATTGAGGTTCCGGGAAGCGTGGTGGCTAATGAAGTTACCGAAATTCATCCTGAGGTTTCGGGCAGAATTGTGAGCCTGAATGTACGTGAAGGGCAATACGTGGGCAGCGGCGCCGTTCTTGCCAAAATTTACGATGGCGACCTGCAGGCCCAGCTACGAAAATTGCAATCGCAGTTAAATACAGCCCGGCTGAACGAGAACCGCGCCGCTCAGCTTTTAAAAATACAGGGCATCAGCAAAGAAGAATATGACGGAACGCTCTTGAACGTGCGAAATATTGAAGCCGATATGGCCATCATCAGAACCGACATTTCGAGAACCGTGGTGCGCACCCCGTTCAGCGGTAAAATGGGTTTAAAAGGCATCAGCCCGGGCGCTTATGTTACACCGGCATCTGTAATCGCCACCATCAATCAAACCAGCACCTTAAAACTCGATTTTTCTGTTCCCGAAAAATACACCAGCCGAATTTATAACGGGCAAATTGTAACATTCACTACTGACGGTAACGATCGCGAGTATGCTGCCCGCGTTGCCGCAACTGAATCAAATATCAACGAAACCAACAGAAGCCTTACCATCAGGGGCATTGTTAACGGAGGGACTGCGGGGCTGGTACCCGGTTCTTTTGCGAAAGTAAAAGTGCAGTTTTCGCCAAAGAGCAATGCGATTTTTGTTCCCACAAATGCCATCGTTCCTACGGCAAAGGGCAAACAGGTAATTCTTGCGGTTGATAGCATTGCTGTATTCAACAATGTGGAAACGGGCATCAGGGATTCATCGCGTATTGAAATCCTATCGGGGCTGAAATCCGGCGACACAGTACTGGTTTCCGGCATTATGGCTACAAAACCAAATGATAAAATTGCTATTGGCAGGATCGTCAATCAATAAATTTCAAACTTTTTAAACCTACAAATTGAATATTTCCGAACTGAGTTTACGACGCCCCGTGTTGGCTGTAGTTATGAACGTCATAATTATAGTATTCGGCTTGATCGGATTCAGGTCACTCGGCGTACGCGATTATCCTGCCATTGACCCACCCAATATCAGTGTACGTACGAGTTACGCCGGTTCAAATGCAGATATCATCGAAAGCCAGATCACCGAGCCGCTGGAAAAAGCCATTAACGGAATTGCCGGTGTAAAAAATATCACCTCAAGCAGTAGCAGCGGCACCAGCTTTATCAATGTTGAATTTGAATTAGGCTCCGATCTCGAGGCCGCGGCAAATGATGTACGGGATGAAGTATCTTCGGCGCAGCGCAACCTTCCCCCTGATCTTGATGCGCCCCCGGTAGTAAGCAAAGCCGATGCCAGTGCCGATTTCATTCTTTCCATGACAGTGCAAAGTACAACCCGCAATGCAATGGAAATAACGGAATATGCAAACAATAACCTTTTGGAAAGATTGCAAACGATTCCCGGCGTTAGCAGTATTGGCATTTGGGGAGAAAAAGCTTTCTCAATGAGAATCTGGCTCGACCCCAATAAATTGTCGGCTTTTCAACTGACGCCCGGGGATATTCAGGCTGCGCTTCGCCGGGAAAATGTAGAACTTCCGTCGGGTAAGATTTATGGTGATAATACTGAACTTGCCATCAGAACCTTTGGCCTTCTTGATACGGAAGAAGAATTTCAAAATCTGATCATAAAAAACGTGAACGGCGCAGACGTCAAACTTAAAGATGTTGCTAACGTTGTACTTGCCCCTGATAACGAAGAAAGGATTTTAAGAGAAAGCGGCGTACCAATGATCGCGCTTGCCGTTACGCCACTCCCCGGCGCTAATTATGTTGAGATCGCCGACGAATTTTACAAAAGATTTGAGGACATTAAAACCGAAGTTCCCAAAGATATTACCCTTAATATTGCTTTGGATCAAACAAGGTTTATCAAACAATCCATCCTCGAAGTTGAGGAAACACTAATGATTGCAGTTGCCCTCGTTGTCATCATTATTTATTTATTTTTTAGAGAAGGGCTGATGGCGATAAGGCCGTTGATCGACATTCCGGTGTCCCTTATTGGCGCATTTTTTATTATGTACCTGATGGGGTACTCTGTTAATATTCTCACGCTGCTTGGTGTTGTGCTTTGTACGGGGCTTGTGGTAGATGATGGAATTGTTGTAGCCGAAAACATATATAAAAAATTAGAAGAAGGCCACGGCAAGTACAAAGCCGCTTTGCTGGGTTCCAAAGAAATCTATTTCGCTGTAATCGCTACATCTATTACACTGGCAGTTGTGTTCCTGCCCATTCTTTTCCTCGAAGGTTTTGTAGGCAGCCTTTTCCGTGAGTTCGGTATTGTAGTGGCCTCTGCTGTGTTGATCTCAGCATTTGTGTCGCTTACGCTAACGCCTGTATTAACAGTTAAACTTTCAAAAAAGGACGTCCACAAACACTCAAAATTTTACACCAAAACCGAACCATTTTTCAGGTGGATGGAAGATTCCTACGGGCGCACGCTCGCAGCTTTTATGAAAATAAGATGGGTGGCATGGGTTATTGTTGGTATTTGCGGCATCATTATTTATATCATTAGTAAAAATATACAGTCAGAGCTGGCGCCGATGGAAGATAAAAGCCAGTTCAGGCTTACAATGACCGCGCCGGAAGGGACATCATTTACCGCCATGGACCGGTTTGTCGTAAAGGTGAGTAGTTTCATTATGGATTCGGTACCTGAAATGAAAGTGATGCTTTCCAACACCGGGACAGGTGGCGGTGGCAGTAGCGTAAACTCTGGCTGGATAAGGGTTTTATTGGTTGATCATAACGAAAGGGAACGATCACAGCAGGAAATTGTGGACATGGTGAACCGTAATGTTTCAAAATTTCAGGAAGGGCGGGTTTTCGCACAACAGGACCAAACCATACAGGTTAACCGCCGCGGCGGCCGCGATGTGCAATTTGTACTTCAAAATAATAATTTCGAAAAACTCACCGAAATGCTTCCTAAGTTTTTAGATGAAGCGGGGAAAAGTAATGTGGTAACGCAGGTTGATGCAGACATGAAATTTAACAAACCTGAGCTTCGCGTGCATGTTGACCGTGCAAAAGCCGCTACCTTGGGCGTTACAGTTGCTGACGTATCGGAGGCTTTACAAATTGCTTACAGTAATCGTCGTTTAGGATATTTTAATCGCGATGGCAAGCAGTACCAGGTTTTGGCGCAGGTTGATTTGTCAAACAGGGATGACCCGGAAGACCTGAAGAAAATTTTTGTTAGAAATAGCACCGGGCAAATGATCAGCCTCGACAACGTAACGTCAATCGAGGAGTCAACAACCTACCCTACCATTTATCACTTTAACCGATATAAATCGGTTACCATATCAGCAGGCCTGGCGCCCGGCCATACCATTGGCGACGGCGTTGATGAGATGAACCGCATTGCCGATAAACTTCTTGACGATACATTCGCTACTTCATTAAGCGGTGCTTCGCGGGATTATGCCGAGAGCAGCAGCAATACAATGTTCGCGTTCATGCTGGCGCTGGGGTTAATTTTTCTCATTCTCGCTGCGCAATTTGAGAGCTTCATTGATCCCGTCATTATCATGATCACCGTTCCGCTGGCGATCGCCGGGGCCTTCCTTTCGCTGTGGGTGTTTGGCCACACACTCAATATCTTCTCACAAATAGGCATGATTATGCTGATAGGGCTTGTTACAAAAAACGGGATATTGATTGTGGAGTTTGCCAATCAGAACCGAAAAAAAGGAATGCAAAAAAAAGAAGCCGTTTTATATGCGGCCGAAAAAAGGCTCCGGCCTATCTTAATGACAAGCCTCGCAATGGCGCTTGGCGCATTACCCATTGCACTTTCGCTGGGCGCTGCCGCCACAAGCCGCATCCCGCTTGGTATTGTAATTGTTGGTGGCGTAATGTTTTCTCTCGTGTTGACACTTTACGTGTTGCCTTCAATTTACACTTATCTTTCATCTAATACAAAAGGCCAGGAGTTTGAAGATGTGCTAAAAAAGGAAGAAGCTGAAATTCAAAAAAAGAATGGAACTAATGTACAGCATTCGTAAAATATTTTTACTACAGTTTTTCGTTATTACCACTACGTTCTCGTTGAACGCCCAGCGAATATTAACGCTTGAGGAGGCAATTGCCACAGCTCTTGAAAACAATTACGACATTC
>ERZ778022.2906-NODE-2906-length-16938-cov-3.968015_pt1 | contig 16938 bp, 7 predicted proteins | sample MGYA00375752_ERZ778022 | MGnify/ENA primary metagenome ERZ778022 (study PRJEB29350, sample SAMN05389826) | bioreactor metagenome | isolation source: Thiocyanate bioreactor | place: South Africa: University of Cape Town | collected 2014-04-04 ... | reverse complement strand
CTCTCCCCTGTCGTAGGGGGTCCGTTCCCCCCAGGGATCGGCGATCCGGTCGACCATGGAGGGCCGGGTACCCGCGTCGACCCGGATCAATCACCCCCTCCAGGCGCCGCCTCGACCTCTGGCTTCGCGACTCCGGCTGGGCGCCAACTTGCATACCGAACGATCCTCAGTTTTAGAAACGGCCCGACCTGGGTATGGTGGTGACAAACCCGGGTCAGGCACCGTGTTCAGGCACAGTCCTCCCGAAACATAGGGAACACCGACCTCTTGCGGGCCTCAGGAGTCTCGTCCCCACTCGAACACCGAATGGAGAAAAGACGTGACCGCAAGTTGGCAAGGGAACTTGTCTCGATATCTGGTCGCTGCGTTGATCGCGGCGATCGCCTCACTCGTATTCTGGACCGGCACGGCCTACGCGGCCAGCGGGCAGATCAGCATCGTCGGGACGAACTCGCCCCCGAGTTCGCCACCGCAGCTATCCGGTGCGCCGACCAACTACGTGATCAACTTCACCTGTTCGGCGACCGAGGTGGCGACCTGCGGCTCCAACCCGACGGTCCGCATCCCGATCGACGTCACCTCATCGTTTCCGGGTACGCCCTCGCTCAGCGACTGGACCTTTGACGTCAACAGCGGCGGCACTCCCGGCCTGATCACCGGCTGGCACCTGGACACGGTGACCAACGAGATCGTGGTCGAACTGGACCCCGACGAGATCGACCCGGGTGACTCGAAGACCTTCAACCTCTCGGTCACCCCGCCGAACGGCTACACGCCGGACGGCACCACTTGGGAGATCCAGCCGACCTTCGAGTCGTCCACCATCCCCGAGACCGAGGCGCCGGACCCGGCCCTGGGCGAGGCCCAGGCCACCGCGAACCTGGCGACCTCGAAGAACACCAACGACGGCGGCTCGGTCTACGTGGTCGGCAACCAGGTGATCTACAACATCACCGCGAGCTGCAACCCCGGGTTCCCGCGCGGAAGCCTTTACCTGACCGAGGCCAAGCTGGTCGACACGCTGCCCCCCGGCGTGACCTTCATCAGTGCCAACCCGGCCCCCACTTCGGTTGCGGGCGGCACCCTGACCTGGGACTTCACCAACCCGGGCACCATGCCTCCCGGCTGCGTACCCGGTGCCGGTGGCACCTCCAACTACCAGGTGATCGTCGAGGTCCCGACTTCGGTCCCCGACGCCACCGTGCTCCACAACTCGGTGACCCTGAGCGGCAAGGCGGTCGGCAACCCCGACGACGAGCTCAGCTCCACCGCGGCCAAGGATGTGACCGCGATCAGCGAACCGCCGGCCAGCCCCGGCACTTTCCTCGGCAAGGGCTCGCAGGGTCCGCTGGAGATCGAGGGTGCCGGCTTCAAGGGCACCTATCCCGGCCACTGGATGCAGCCGTCCAGCTCCGCACCGGGCCAGAACCCGGGCGCCGCAGAAGGCCGGTACACGATGACCGTGACCTACCCGGCCTCGCGTGCCTTCCTGACCGACCTGGTCGACCCGATGCCGTGCCTGACCAACCAGACCGGCGTGCAGTACGACTCGCTGCCGGTGACCGGTGACGTGAACGGGTCCGGCTCGGCTCCGATCTGCGCCCAGCCGGCCTTCCATCCGACCGCGATCCGGGTCGCCTCGGCCAGCATGCCGCAGGCGGCCGCGGCCAGTTACACGATCCAGCTGATCCTCACCAACGGCTCGGTCGTGACCGTGCCGGTCGGGAGCATCAGCGGGACCAGCGCCTACTTCCCGGTGCCGCCCGCGAACGTCGGTCAGGTCACCGCTGTTCGGATCCCCCCGAACTCGAACCTGACCGATCGCACCATGACGATCGACGTCTGGGGTTACGCCGACCCGTCGGTCGAGGCCGGTGAGATCCTCAACGACGTGGCCAAGGCCACTGCCTACCCGACCGACGACCCGAGCACGGCGGCCGGCAGCGGCCAGGACAACGATCGCCTCTACATCGAAGAGACCCAGCCTCAGCTGGCTGTCTTCAAGTCATTCGGCGGTTACCGGTCCGGTGCCGGCGGCACCACGCCGCTCAACATCGTCGGTGGCGTGACCATCCCGATCGGCTACACGCTGCCCGGCCCGGTGGTCCTCACCGACCTCCTGCCGGAGGACATGACCTGGTCGAACCCACCTGGGAGCAGCACGGCGACCTTCACCCTCAGTCAGGGCGGGGTCAACGTCGGGCCGATCACCGGCGATGTCGAGTACATCACCAACTACCAGGCCTCTGGCCGTGACCTCATCCGGATCAGCTTCGACCCGGCTGACTTCCCGACCACTCCGACCAGCGCTGGTTACTTCCGGCTGACGCCGCCTTCGAACCTGATCCTGGTCAGCGTGCCCCAGGAGGCGAGGGCGTACAACAACACCGCCCAGACGTTCATCTCCGGATCGGGGCAGAACACCAGCCCCGAATGCGGCACCGCCTCGGGCACCAACGTCTCGGAGTTCGAGTCGGAGGACCCGCGGGATCTCGACGGGGACGGCGTCACCACCCAGAACCACTGCTCGTACGGGGCGACGCTCCAGGCGCAGGCGCTGCCGGGCGCGGCCTTCGGCCTCAGCAAGAAGGTCCAGGGCGAGCTCGACCCGTCGCCTCTCGGCGCCGGCCTGGTCGCCCAGACGACCAACGGCGGCACCGGTGAGTACACGCTGGTCTGGCGGAACACCGCGACCGACCCGCTGACCGACCCGGTGGTCTACGACATCCTGCCCCACGTGAACGACACCGGCGTCGACCAGGGGCAGTCCTCGACCCCCCGCGGCAGCGAGTTCGCGGTCATCTTCGACGAGATCAGCCATCTCGATCCCGGAGTGTCGGTCGAGTACTCGGATTCCTACAACCCGTGTCGTCCCGAGGTGTATCCGAGTGCGCCGGGATGCGTCAACGACTGGACCTCGACGCCAGACGATCCCGCCGACGTGAAGTCACTTCGATTCACATCGAGTGGGACGTACACGTCCGGCCAATCGTTCGAGATGCGTTTCAAGATTCACCTGCCGGTAGGCGAGGTGAACACGATCGCCTGGAACAGCTCGGCCTCGTCGGCCAAGGTCAACAACACCTACCTGTTGCCGGCCGAACCGCCGAAGGTCGGGATCACCGCCCCGATAAACCCGGTCACCCCGACCCTCTCGACCCAGGTCTCCTCGGATGATCTGAAGCCGGGAGACGAGCTGTCCGACCAGATCACGGTCGGCGGCGCTGACGACATCAACGGCACCGCCGACTGGACCCTGTACGGGCCGGTCGACGTCGGTGACGCCACCGACTGCGACGCCGGCGGCTGGTCCGGTGCCGCGGTGGCCGACCAGGGCAGCCTGCCGATCGCCGGCACGGGCAGCTACGACACCCCGACGACCACGCTCACCGATTACGGTTGCTATGGCTACGAGGTGACGATCAGCAGCCCGGGCTTCACCGATGACGTGACCAGCCCGGTCGGCAGCGCCAACGAGGTGGCGATCATTCCGCGGCTCGCGCCGACTCTCTCGACCCAGGTCTCCTCGGATGACCTGAAGCCGGGAGACGAGCTGACCGACCAGATAACGGTCGCGGCTGCCGACCAAGTCGCCGGCACCGCCGACTGGACCCTTTACGGGCCGGTCGACGTCGGTGACGCCACCAATTGCGACGCGGCCGACTGGTCCGGTGCCGCGGTGGCCGACCAGGGCAGCCTGCCGATCACCGGCAACGGCAGCTACGAGACCGGCGCGACCACGCTCACCGAGATCGGTTGCTACGGCTACGAGGCGACGATCGACAGCCCCGGCTTCGGCAACCCGGTGACCAGCGCCAACGAGGTGGCGATCATCCGCCGCCTCACGCCGACCGTGAACACCAACATCTCGTCCGCCCGGATCACCCCGGGTGGCAACGTGACCGACAAGGTCACGGTCGGGGGCACCGAAGGGCGCCCCGGCGAGATCCAGTGGAGCCTGGTCGGTCCAGTCTCGATGGACGAGAACTGGACCTGCGACGCGGTCGATTGGACCGGCGCCCCGGTGGTCGATTCCGGCACCCTGCCGACCAATGGCGATGGCGACTACGACACCCCGGCCACGACGCTGCCCGATCAGGGTTGCTACGGCTACGTGGTGACGGTAGGCGGCAACGCGATCGGTGGCAGCGCCAACAGTCCGGCCGGCAGCCCGAACGAGGTCGTACTCGTCCGGACCGATCCCGGCCATCTCACCGAGACCAAGCGGGCAGGCCGCAAGAACGTCCAGGTCGGCTCCAAGGTCAAGTACACGATCGTGGTGAAGAACGACGGTGCCGGTCCGGTGCCGGACGTGAAGATGGTCGACAAGCCGGCCAAGCCGATGAAGTTCGTCTCGGCCCATCCGAGCCAGGGAACCTGCAACGCGAAGTTCCCGCTCACCTGCAAGCTCGGCACGATCGAAGCGGGCCGCAAGGTGACCGTGACGGTGATCGCCGTGCCGCTGGTCGAGGGCAAGATCCCGAACACGGCGACCAGCTCGACTCCGGACCCGGAGGTACCGCCGGCGACCGACAAAGCGACGATCACGGGCAAGATTCAGCTCAAGATCGTGAAGACCGCCGGTCGCAGCAAGGTCCGGGCGGGACAGAGGATCAACTACCGGATCCGGGTGACCAACCCGACCGTCGCTACCGCCCACAACGTGAAGGTTTGCGACCGGCCGCCGGCCGGGCTGGAAGTGATCCGCACCCAGCCGAAGGCGAAGCTCGTGAACGGCGCCTGGTGCTGGCAGGTCAAGCGCCTCGGCCCGCACAGCTCGAAGACGATGAAGGCGATCGCCCGCACCCTGAAGGGCGCCAAGGGCCGGATCACCAACGTCGCCTGGGTTGAGGGTAAGGACATCATCCGGACCAAGAGCCATTCGGCGATCCGCGTGACCGGTGCCAAGCAGCGGCCAGGCGGAGTCACTGGTTGACCTGGCGGCGGGCGAAAACGCTCGCCCTCGGACTCGTACTCGCCGCGGGAGTCGCGGCGAGTACGGGTTCCGTCTCGGCAGCACCCTCGACCACCGGGCAGAAGCTGACTGCGCCTTCCCGCAAGGGTGGTTCGTATTCGGCCCGTCTGGTCGCCCCGGCCCGGGCCACCGGCCGGCCGGGCAGCGGCCCGGTGCGGGCCCGGCTCGGCACCTCGACCACCTGGTCACATCATCCCCAGGCGCTGCTGGTCCTTGAATCGCGGACGGTCAAAGGCCGCGACTGGCTCAAGGTGCTGCTGCCGGTCCGGCCCTCCGGATCCTTCGGCTGGATCCCGCGCAACCGCGTGGTGCTCCGTCACAGCAACCTCTGGGTCGAGATCCGCAAGAAGAACCGCTGGCTGCTCGCCTTCTGGAACGGTCGGCGGATTCGCCGGTACCGGATCGTGATCGGCACCAGGGCCACCCCGACCCCGGCCGGCTTGGCCGCCATCTACGAACGAAACCGGCAGCCGGATCCGGAGGAGTTTCTCGGCCCGTGGTCGCTTCCCCTGACCGCCTTCTCACCAACCCTGAAGAGTTTCGGCGGCGGGCCGGGCCGAGTGGCGATCCACGGCCGCGGCGGTGAGAGCTACCTCGACCCGTTGGGCAGCGCCGCTTCCCACGGCTGCATCCGGGTCTCCAACCGGGGCGTCCGCTGGCTGGCCCTCCACGCCGGCCCCGGCACCCCGGTCATGATCCGCAACTGACCCAGGCGAGACTGGCTAGGTTCAAGTTGCTAGGGAATAGCACCTGCAAATCGAACCTAGCGCCCTTCTATCCGGCCGGGGCGCCACCGAAGCCGATCTCGTTTCCTTCCGGGTCGCGGAAGATCGCCTTGCGTACCCCGTTGCCGTAGGTCTCGACCTCATCCGGCTCGAGCCCCCGGCGGCGGATCTCCTCCAGCTTCCCCTCGAAGTCATCGAGGAAGACGGTCGCGATCGCGGAGCCGGCGCGGTCCGGGTCTTCGACCAGGTAGACGGACCGGTTCTCGGCCAGTTCCCACACGGCCTCCCTGTCGTGAGGAACGAAGCTCACCTCGCCGAGCAACTGCTCCCACCAGGACCGCGCGGCGGCGAAATCCTTGACCGGGTTGCCGGCGAACATTGCGAGTGCCATGACCTCACCGTACCGGGGTCAGCGGATCACTCCCACCCGAAGGTTTCTCGCGCTGGGGCCGCCGTTCCAGAGCCTGTGTAACCCCCGGCGATGCGTGGTAAGAATTGATGAACCCAATGTTCATGGTGGCCTGACGGGCAGGGAGGGTTATCAGCCGACGATCGGAGGAGGACCGAGACGATGACTGATGTACGGGAAACGAACTGGAACCCAGCCCGAGCAGCCCTGGTGGCTGCGGTTGCCTTCATTGCCCTGGGATTCGCCCTGAGCGTCGGGGCGGCCTCGGCCGACGGGCAGCCCAAGCGGCATCCCTCCCCGAAGCCGGTCGTCAAGCTCAAGGTGGTCACGGCCGGCCAGCACGCGCTGCTCAAACGGAAGAGCTTGGCAGTCAAGGTCCGCGTTCGCGGCAAGGTGACGGTTCGCCTCAGCGCCAAGGTCGGTTCGAAAGGCGGGTTCTTCCGCAGCAAGACGGTGCGCTTCAAGCGCCGCGGCCTCCATACCCGGACCGTGAAACTCCGCCTCACCAGCCGCGGCAGGAAACGCCTCGCCACCTGCGGCGCGAAGACCGTGAAGCTCCGTGGCAGCTATCGCGGCAAACGCAAGGCGAAGAGGACGGCACGAACCCATCGTCGCCTGGCCAAAGACCAGGGCCGCTGCAAGAAGCCGCCGGTCAAGCCGGAGAAGGCGACCTGCGATCCGCTCGATCCGGCGATCTGCCTCCAGCCCTTCCCCAGCAACTACTACACGAAGGCCGATCCCTCCACCCCGACCGGCCTCCGGCTCGACTTCCCGCTGGAGGGTATGCCGGCGAACAAGAGTGGGGTCAAGGTCGACCCGACCGAAATCAACCGCGGTGACGGCTTCAGCCCGGGCAGCATGATCGTCACCAAGATCCCCGGGGTCGACACCCCGGCCGCTTTCACGAACACGGGCTTCGTCCCGGAAACGGACATGCACGACTACACCCGGGCCGACCAGCCCGTGGTGGTCTATGACACGACCACCCACGAGCGCTGGCCGATCTGGGCCGAGCTGGACAGCAACCCGACCAGCATCCAGCCCTACGAGGCGAGCGACGGGATCGGCGGCATCGGGCTCAAACCCGACAACACCGGGCCGGTCAACCTGATCGTGCGGCCGGCTCGGAACTTCACCGAAGGCCACACCTACGTGATCGCCTTCCGCAACCTCAAGGACTCCGCCGGGAACAAGGTGGAGGCGCAGTCGCCCTTCCGGACCTGTCGCGACCAGCTCGAGACCAGGGATCCGGCGCTGGTCTACCGCTGCGACCAGCTCGACAAAACCGTCTTCCCCGAACTGGCCCGGGACGGGATCGCCCGCAAGGATCTCTATCTGGCCTGGGACTTCACGATCTCCAGCCAGCAGGGCATCACCGGCCGTGCCCTTGAGATCCGTAACGACGCTTTCTCCCGCCTCGGCGATACCGACCTCTCCAACCGTTCGCTCGACGGCAGCCAGTCGCCGACGGTCGAAGTCACCCATGCATGCGGTGGCGGCTACACCGACTGCAGCACCAGCGCCAGTGACGGCCTGCCGCCGCAGCCCGGCCCGAATGTCTACCGCTACGTCGACGGGCTGATCAAGGATGTCCCCTGCTACCTGAACCAGAACGGCTGCCCGACCGGCTCCCACTTCGAGATCGACGCCGACGGCAGCCTCAAGTTCAACCCCGCCTTCACCACCGACGTGCCATTCCGCTGTCTGATCCCCGCTTCGGCGGAAAGCGCGGGTACGGCCGTCCCCGGCGCGATCGGAATCTTCGGCCACGGCCTGCTCGGCAACCTGAGCCAGATCACGGCCCAGGCCACGCTCGCCAACCAGAATGGCCAGACCTGGTGCGCGACCAACTGGATCGGGTTCTCGTCCGGGGATCTGGTCGGGGGGCTGGTCCCGGCGATGTCGGATCTGTCGACCTTCTACAAGCTCGTCGACCGGATGCAGCAGGGCTTCGTGAACTTCATGATGCTCGGCCGCGCCGCTATCCATCCCGACGGACTGGCGACCAAGCCGGAGTTCCAGGTCGGCGGGAGTTCGGTGATCGACACCTCGGCCGGCGACGCGAACCGGCTGCTCTACATGGGGATCAGCCAGGGCGGAATCATGGGCGCCGCCCTCACCGCCCTCGAACCGGATGTCGATTACTCGGTGCTGGCGGTGCCGGGCATCAACTACTCGACGATGCTGCGCCGGAGCGTCGACTTCGACCAGTACGCGTCACTTCCAAATCTCGGCCTCTGGGCGAACTACCCTGACGAGGCGGTGCGGCCGCTCGGCCTCGGTGCGATGCAGCTGCTCTGGGACCGCGGCGAGGGCGACGGCTATGCCGCCAACCTGATGGCGGGCAGCGAGCTGCCGGACACGCCGCCCCACCAGGTGCTGCTCCAGCTCGCGGTCGGCGACCACCAGGTTTCGAATGTGGCAGCCGAGGTCGAGGCCCGCACGATCGGGGCCAAGCTCTATGACCCGGCGGTCAACCAGGGACGCCACTGGGACGTTGACCCGTTCATGGGCATCACCCAGGCGGCCCCGCCGATCACCAGCGGCAACACGGCCGTCTACTACGACGGCGGCCCACCATCGTTCAACGGCACGATCGGCCAGGGCTCGCTGGTCGAGCCGGCGATGAACGTCCCACCGCGGCCGCAGTGGGGTTACGGTGGTGATTCGCACTACTACCCCTGGCAGTCCCCCGACGGCCGCGCGCACGAGAGCAGCTTCCTGGCCGGGAACGGTATCGCTGCCTGTGCCAGCGGCAGCTACTGCTACAGCAACGGCTGGACCGGTCCCTAGTCGCTAGTACCCGCCCTTTCGAAGGCGGAAAGGGAGCTTGTCGGGCGATCCTCACTGTCGGGCTGGGAGACGTCGCCGCGTCTGACTTCCGGACTGGCGCCGACCTATCCCCTACACACGCCGGTAGCGGATGTGGGTGGCCAGCGGCGAGTGGAGCACTTCGACCGGTTCGAAATCGAAGGACTCGATTCCATCGAACAACTGCTCGCCGGACCCGAGCAGGACGGGTGCCACGTCGAGCGTGAGTTCGTCGATCACTCCGGCGGCGAGCGCCTGGCGGACGGTCGAGGCGCCGCCCGCGATGTCGACGCCGTCCTCGCCAGCCGTCTCGAGCGCCTGGGCATAGGCAGCATCGAACCCCTCGGTGACGAAGTGGAAGCTCGTGCCACCCTCCATCTCGATCGGCTCGCGCGCGTGGTGGGTGAGCACGAAGACCGGCGCGTGGTAGGGCGGCTCGGACCCCCACCATCCGTCCCAGTCCTCATCCCACTCCCCCCGGATCGGCCCGAACATGTTGCGACCCATGACGTAGGCCCCGCGCGGTCGCATCAGCCAGTCCACGGCAGTCGCATCAGCCTCGTTCGCGCGTTCATCGCCGAGGTGCCAGGCGTGGACCGCCTTGCCGCCTATTCCCAGCGGGTTCTCCCGGCTCTGGTCCGGCCCCGCAACGAAGCCGTCGAGCGAGATTGACATGTGGCAGGTCGTGTCAGGCATCGGGATCCTCCAAATGGTTGCGGTTCGCAGGCACCAAACCTATCCCCTGCCCGAGAAGTTCCTGACCATAACCTGCGCCGCCGCGAGGCTGAGGTCGAGGGCGCCGGGTGTCGGCAACTTCAACCCGCGGCTTTCGTGCCCGGCTTCAGCGCATGACTCCCATGCGCAGGTTCCTCACCGTACGACCGCCGCCTTTGAGGGAGACCGAGACGTAGACCGTCGCGATTCCGGACTTCATGCCCCGCTTGAGCTGATTGACGAGCCGCGCGGGAACCTTGACCCCGATCTTCACCGTCTTGCCGCTGGCGATCCGTTTCGGGGCGAGGACGCGGACCCGGGACACCTTTCCGCCGACGGCTCTGAAGCTGGCCCTGCGGTTTCGGACCTCGCAGCTGCGAGTCGGACAGGTCACGGTCACCAGGTTGACCCGGCGCCGCGCGCGCAAACGAACCGGACCGGATCTCGCCTTCGAGACCCAGGGCACCTTGGTTCCGGGATCACCCTTCGGTCCTTTGGGCCCCTTGTCACCCTTGGGGCCGGTCGCTCCCGTATCACCCGTCGCACCGGTATCTCCCGTCGGGCCGGTATCTCCCGTCGGGCCGACCTCCCCGGTCGTCCCGGTTTCGCCGGTCAAGCCCGTGGCTCCCGTATCGCCGGTCGGCCCGGTGTCGCCGGTGGGTCCGGTGTCGCCGGTGGGTCCGGTGTCGCCGGTCACCCCCGTGGCTCCGGTTGCCCCGGTTTCGCCCGTTGCTCCAGTCACGCCGGTCGCTCCCGTTTCGCCGGTGGATCCCGTGGCTCCTGTCACGCCCGATTCCCCGGTCGCACCGGTCTCGCCAGTCGCGCCCGTCGCTCCCGTCGGGCCGGCCGCCCCGGTCGGCCCGGTTTCGCCGGTCAAGCCGGTGGCACCCGTAGGTCCGGTCGGCCCCGTGTCACCCGTCGCTCCGGTGGCACCCGTAGGTCCGGTGTCACCGGTCGCGCCCGTGTCGCCGGTTGCTCCCGTCGCGCCGGTCGTCCCGGTCGGGGCGAGCACCCCTCGTCCCTCCAGGCCCACCTCGATATGGCCACCGTCCAGAAGCAGGGTGTCAGCATGGGCACCGACCGAGTCGGGATCGAAGCGCACCGACACACCACAGACGTCCTTGGGGGCCAGCAGCTGGCCATCGCAATCGGTGTTCCCCGGAAGCACCGAGAACTGACTGCCGTCGGCCAGGCTGGAGGCGCCTACCGGCACCGGCAACAGGTAGTTGGTGTTCTGCATGTAGATCGTCCGCGGTGACCCGGGGTTGCCGAGATAGCTCGCGCCGAAATCGAAGTTGTCGCCGGCGATCACCTTGGGTGTCCGCGCGAAGACCTGCACGGTCCCGTTTGCGCGAAGGATCCAGAAGTTGCCGTTGGCATCGACCGAGACATCCATCGCGTCGCCTACGCCGAGATCCACCTCTTCGAGGAAGGTGCCGTCGGTCTTGTAGATCTTGACCGTGTCGTCCCCGTGGTCGAGGACGTAGATCTGGCCGTTGCCGTCAGCGTCCAGCTGCCCCGGATCTTCGACCGCCCCGGGCCCGCTATTGGCGATCGATCCGACCAGTGACGCTCCACTGACCCGAAATCCGCGGATCTCCTTGCGCTGGGAATCGCTGATCCAGGCGATGCCGTTGTCGATGGCGAGGCCGGCCGCCGTCGCGCTGGCCGGATTTTCCCCGTAGGTGATCGTGTAGAGGGTGTTGGCCAGGTACCCGTTCGCCTGGTAGCCCCGGATCTCGTAGCCGTCGGGGCTGACCGTGTAGATCAAGTTGTCCGGGCCGACATCCATGTATCCAACCCCGGAGCTCACTACCCAGGAGGTGGTTTCCGTCGGGCTGTCGGGGTTGTAGCGAAGGATCCGGTCCTCGGTTGCGTCCTTGGTGGTCAGGAAGTAGTCCCCGGTCCTCGCGTTGGCGGCGACGTCGAAGACCCTCGATGACACCCAGGAAACGGGCGAACGTCCCCGGTTTGCGCCGAGCGGACCCCATCGATCGGTCGACCCCTGGCCCTCGAAGCGGACGGCGGTGTAGACGTCGACGTCGTTGCGGTTCCCCACCACGTCGATGCCACCGCGCGTGCCGGCAAAGGTGGAGGCGGTCCAGGAGTAGTAGGGGTAGTACCCGGCCGAGGCGGAAGAGGCTGCTGTCGCGGCGATGGCCAGCCCGGCCAGAATCGCAGCCAGCAAGACCGCCAGACGCTGACCCAGCCCTTGACCCTTGAGATGCTTTTCCCTGCTCATGATTCTCCTCGCCTTTCTTGGAAGCTCCACCCACAATAGCTGACGCACGTCAACTTTATTTGGGGCCGCTCCGGACCTGCAAGGCAACTTCGCCGGAAGAATCCCCCAGAGGCTTCGGTCAGCCGACACCTGAGAACCGTCTTCGGGGGTCGCGCAGCGCGCTCGTGGGGCGGAAAGTGCTTGATGGAGCCAGCCGGGATCGAACCGGCGACCTCCTGCTTGCAAACGGACCCAGGGTGATTTTGGATGAGTCGGTCAGAGTTGATTTCCCATGACAGAGCCAAGTTGAGTCGGTCTGACTCGGCCTGGATCGGTCAAGATCGGCCTCGGTCGGTACATATTTGGTACATCGCCCGGCCCAGATCAAGCAGGCGGATAACGGTCGCGGACCCCTGGCTCCCATCAAGCCGTAACGGAAGGACGGCTTGGAAATGGACCCGACAAATCAACTCCCCAGCGGATCGCTGCTCGTCTACGAGACGAAGGGCGGCAAACCGAAGTACCGCGCGAAGTGGCGCGACCGCACCGGCAAACAATGCGCCCCGACGATCGGCCCGGCCTGGCTGGTCAAGGACGGCGAGGAGTGGGTGCCTCGGCCGGGCCGGGTGAGGTCCGGCTTCTACGACGAGCAGCGCGCCTACTTGCGCATGGCCGAGCTGATCGCGGAGCGCGACGCGGCGCTGCTCTCGCCACCGCCCGCGGCGGTCACCTTTGAGGAGCTGGCCGATACTTGGATGGAGCACCTCTCTCGAGGCGAGCGGGCCAAGCCCTCGACGCTGCTCGATTACAAGATCATGCTCGCCAAGCCACGGCCTCTGGCTCGCGGCAACGGGGAGACCAAGGCGAGGATCATGCGAGCGTTCGGCTCACGCGATGCCGCCTCGATCACGACCGACGATGTGGCTGCTTTCCTCGATCGCCTGGTCGTCGAGGGACTTTCACCAAGGAATGTGAACCGCTACCGGCAGGTTCTCCATGCGGCGTTCGCGTTCGGCATGAAGCCGGGCAGCTTCGGCCTGCCAAGGAACCCGGTCACCGGCACCGAACGTCAGGGGGAGGGCGGAGCGAAGGCGATCGACCCGTTCACGACCGAGGACTTGCAAGCGATCGAGCGGGTCGCCCGCGCCGGAGGCCACCGCGAGAGGCCGGAAGGCTTCTACGGCCCACAGGTCTTCGCCGAGTGGGGGCGCATCAACGAGCAGGACGCAGCGATATTCATGCTCGCCGCCTACACCGGACTCCGGCAAGGTGAGCTACGGGCGCTTCGCTGGCGTCACGTTTTCATCGACGCCCAGCGCATCTCGGTCGAAGAGGCAATCTCGGCCGGCGAGGTCTGCTCCACCAAGAGCCGCCGGGTCCGCTCGGTGCCGCTGACCGAAGCGGCCTGCGAGCTGCTGCTCAGGGTCGCTGACCGGGGCAAGTGGCTCGACCCGTTCGATCTGGTGTTCTCCTCCTCCGACGGAGGGGTGCTGAACGAGTCCGCCCTTCGCCGCCGCTTCAAGCGAGCCCAGAAAGAGGCCGGTGTGCGCGTCCGTCGCTTCCACGACCTGCGCCACACCTTCGGCTCGATCGCCGTACGAAAGTTCGACCCTGTAACGGTCCAAGCCCTGATGGGACATTCCAGCCTAAGCACCACCGAGCGCTACATGCACAGCCGCCCCCGTCCCGACGACGCCGCCCGGCTAGCAGCGGCATTCGCTTCAGACTCGGAGATCCAACCCGGGCTGACCCGCACCAAAGCCCGACCCAAGCGCAACTCCGAACCAGGCTCCAGGTTCAGGCTTACCGCAAAGATCAAGCGCTGACGGAACCGACTGCGTGGAAAGCAGTGCGGTCCGGTCTGCCGTGACCGGGCCGCATCTACTTCGCAGGACGACCGGGAAAGACCGACCGCCCCATTAGCAGGCGCTCCTATGTCGTGAGCGTCTGCCCCGGCGAGCCCACCAGGAGGGCGGTGGCCTGTCCCGAAACCACCACGGCCCCAGATTGGGCCGTGGTGGAATCTCCTCGTATGTGTTGCTTGAAACCGGAACCCCGGCCCGGCCGAGGTGGCCGGGCCGGGGGTGATTCGACTCGGAGCCATCAAAGGCCCAGAGACACTGGGTCATCACTGACCCAGACCTTGTTCAGCGAACAACCACCTTGGCTTTCGCCTTCTTCGCTGAGAGCTTGTTGCCGGAAGCGGTCAACTTGAGGACGGCCTTGCCCTTCTTGCGCTTCGCCTTGACCTTGATCTTCACCACACGGGTCTTCCCCGAGGCGAGCTTGCCGACCTTCACGCACTTCTTGACCTTGACCAACCGCTTCGGCGCCTTGACGCACACCTTGACGCCAGTCGCGGCCTTGCCACCCGTGTTGACCACCGCCACAGCGAGGGTGCCCTTCTTGCCGCGCTTCACCGCGATCTTCTTCGTGGTCGAGATCAGAGCAAGACGGGCCTTGCTGGTGCCGGTGGTGCACTTGCCGGGGTTGTTTCCGCACCAGTCGTACTGATCACAGCCCTTCGCGGTCGGATTCGCCTTGCAGTAGTCCACACAACCCGGACCGGTCGGATCAAGATCACACGTCTCGATCGGCTTGTCATCGGCGTTGGTCGTGGTGAACGTCTTGTCATCGCCATACCTGACGAGACCAAGCGCGTTCTTCGCGACCGCCCTGTAGTGGTAGGTCGTGTTCTTCTCGAGCCCGTCGATCGCCGCGGAAGCAGCGTCACCAGTGCTCGACGCGTCGAACGATTCCGGATCAGTGCTCGACCCATACTCGTCCGTAGTGCCGTACTCGAACCACACCTGACTGTCGCGATTGTTCGTCGTGAGCCCGGCGTTCAACACCGCCGACTCATTGCCAACCCCGGCGGCCTTGCCGGTCTTGACCTGGTTGATCAGGGACTTGCCCGGAACGATGTAAACCGAGCCGGCCTCTGTCAGACCATTTGGGCTGGCCAGACCGGCACCGACAGCGAAGTCGGTCAGACCGTCCGCGTCGAAATCTCCTATCGGGCTGACGGTTTGGTAGGTGTGCTGACCATTGTTCAGGTCTTGGCCTAGCAGGGCTACCCCGGCCTTAGGGGTAAGTCCGGGGCCAAGTTGAATCGGTGCCTCCGGATGCTCGTGTTGACCGAACACGACGTATGCGCCGCCCCGATTGGCAACCCCGTCTACCGGTGTCTTCGGGGCAGTGGTGACCAGGTCAGGTGTTCCATCGTTGTTGAAGTCACCGATGTTCCGAAGGTTGACCCCCAAGAAACCTGGAAAACTGCCAGCGTCGACCAGGTAGCCGGCTCCTGGAACCAGATCGTCGCCACCTACCAATGGATCTGAGGTCGGCTGTTCAGGGCCATAGAGAACCGAGATGGCGTCCCGCTCTTGGAAATCTCCGACTGACGCGAAAGCCAACTCCGGACGACCGTCACCATTCAAGTCACCAAGGTTTTCGGCGTTAGTCTCGCCAATCGGGGCGGCCACGAAGCGGATCCCGTCGGCTGAACTGAATGTCGAGGCATCGAGGACGCCACCGAAAGAACGGCCATAGACGATATACCCGCCGCCGTCCACGAAGGTGACGCCCACGAACAGATCATCTTTGCCATCGTCGTTGACATCACCGATGCCACGAAGGCCGTGACCGAACTGGCTGCCGTTCATTGCGCCGTTGATGCGAAAAGCCTGGTCTGCGGCGAGACTAGTCACATCTGACGTGCCGGTACGCTCGCCGCCTCTCACGATCAACACGGTCCCCTTGTTGGCGCCTCCAAAGGGGTCCCCCATTGCAATGTCATCGATTCCGTCGCCGTCGAAGTCGGCTATCCCGAGCTCGCCGCTGCTCGTCAGTTGCTGATCGGACGGTACCGTGAGCGCGTAGCCCTGGTCATCGCTGATCGAATTCAACTCAAGGCAGCGAACTGCGGCTGCGTCCGGACATGGCGACAGATCGGTTGGATCGACCCCTCCGTAGACCACGAAGATCTCGTAGTCATACGTGGAGCTATCCATTCCGGCGGCGACGACGATGTCACGAATGCCATCGCCGTTTTGGTCCCCGATGCTGCGATATCCGCGAACACCGTCCCACGCCGACCCACGCGACTCGATTCGAAAACCATTCTTCGGGCCAAGTGAGGTCAAGTCCTTTTCACCGAGGCCGGTGCGGCTGCCGAATACGACATAGACGCCTGGGTTGCTAGAAAACTGAGCGTTTCCTACCGCGACATCGTCGATCCCATCGCCGTTCACGTCGCCGAGTTCGATGACACCTTCCCGGGAAGCGCCCGAGCCAGTATTGCCACCGACGCTCTCGAAAGGCTCGGTGCCATTGAGCCTGGTAACGGCCTGCTCGCCAACTCGAACCGACGGCTCCGGGTTCGGCACAGTGCCTGTCCATGTGAAGGGGGCGATTGCGGGACCGTAGCCAAACTGGTTGCCGGCTTTGACCTCGAACGTGTGTTCCCCGTTCTCAAGGCTGTCGTAGCTAACTTGGCTATCGAAACTGCAGTCCTGCCAAACGCCACCGTCGACTCGACACTGGTACCGGTTGACGAGATCGTTCTCATTCGGTCCGGCCTTGTAGGCAAACTTTGTCGGGAAATCACGCATCGGATCGTCCGGCTGAAGCGTCAGCACCGGGGGCTCAGACACTGTCGTGACAATGTTCTGAGTCCAGGTGTAGCTCGTGGCTGAACCCAAGGTGGCGAGGGATTGTCCTTCGCTAACGGCAACCTCGAACTTCCAGTTGCCATTGAGCTTGGGAAAACTGTGGCTGGATGGCTGTGCGTCAGTCGACTTACCGCACGATACCCAGCCGTTGAGCGGGGTGGGTGGGCTCGCCGGGTCGTAAACCCGGCACCAAAAGTAGAGTGGGCTGACTGTCGAAGTCTCTCCCTCTCCCACCGTGTACTCGAAGGTGCTAGTCACATGAGTCGTATTGGGATTGCTCGGGGTGCTTACCAGGTCCGGCGGAGCCGATGGCGCCGCGTGGGCAATTCCGGATATAGCCAGCAGCCCGGTCAGAGCCACTGTCACCGCAAGCAACCAACGCTTGAGTGTCTGTCTGGATGAAGTTTTCA
>ERZ778022.2896-NODE-2896-length-16992-cov-3.729173_pt1 | contig 16992 bp, 11 predicted proteins | sample MGYA00375752_ERZ778022 | MGnify/ENA primary metagenome ERZ778022 (study PRJEB29350, sample SAMN05389826) | bioreactor metagenome | isolation source: Thiocyanate bioreactor | place: South Africa: University of Cape Town | collected 2014-04-04 ... | reverse complement strand
GCTCCAAAGCTTTATCTTTTTCAAAGAATTTTTGGTATTCGTTTAAGGTAGTTGCGCCCACCGCTCTCAGTTCGCCACGGGCTAATGCAGGTTTTAAAATATTTGCGGCATCCATCGCACCTTCTCCGCCACCGGCGCCCACAAGCGTGTGGATTTCGTCAATAAACAAAATGATCTCTCCGTCACTTTCGCTAACCTCTTTTACCACGCTTTTCAATCTTTCCTCAAATTCACCCTTGTATTTGGCGCCCGCAATTAAAAGGCCCATATCCAGCGCATAAATAATTTTTGATTTCAGGTTCTCGGGAACATCGCCATTTACAATACGATGTGCGATGCCTTCGGCGATGGCTGTTTTCCCAACGCCGGGTTCGCCCACTAAAATCGGATTGTTTTTAGTGCGGCGGCTGAGGATATGCAGCGTGCGGCGAATTTCTTCATCACGGCCAATCACGGGGTCAAGTTTTCCTTGTCGGGCCAGTTCATTCAGATTTTTCGCGTATTTGTTTAAAGCGTTATACTCCTGCGACTGGGTTTGGGAAGAAACCGTGGAGCCTTTACGTAATTCTTTTATTGCGGCGATTAAACCTTTGGCGGTTAGTCCCGCATCTTTCAAGAGTTTTCCGGCGGCATCGTTTCCTTCTACAATGGCGAGGAGCAGATGTTCAGGTGTTACAAATTCATCGCTGAATTGTTTTAATGACGCACCCGCACGCAAAACAACATTGTTGGCATCCCGACTGATTTGCTGCGCCGGTTCTGTACCGCTCACTTTTGGCAGGCGGCTAATTAATTCATCTAACTTGCTTTCGACAAGATTGATGGTTACGTTATTTTTCTTGAGCAAAAAATCCACAGGCGAATCTTCCTGATCCACCAATGCCTTTAAAATATGCTCGGTTTCAATATTTGGATTACCGGCATTAAAAGCGATTTGCTGCGCCTGCTGAAAAGCTTCTGCTGCTTTAATTGTAAAATTTCCTAAGTTCATTATAAATAGGTTATTGTGTTATTTGTTATTAAATAATTGGGCTGATAAGTGATTTTCAGTATGTATATCAAAGCAAATTCCAAGCCGGGAATTCAGGTAAGATTGTCATATTCAACCCATTAAACATGACGGAAATGCAGACCCGACAAGCATTTCATGAAATTCTTTCAGTTAAATAAAATTAACTATATTTAAAATAAAAAATGGCAAACCAAACTTATAAAAACCATGTTCGGTATTATCCGCCGCACCATTTTATTTTCTACCCAATACTAACCATTTTAACAGTTATTGCTTTTTACAGGCATTTTACTGACAAACCAAATCAACTGATATGGTTTTTTATCGCCATCGGTTTGGTATTGATCGGATGGCTATCGGTAATGATGCGGCAACATTATGCACTCACCCTTCAAAACAGGTTGGTGCGGCTGGAAATGCGCCATAAATATTTTGTTTTGACAGGAAAAGATTTTGAACCGCTTGAGAAGAATTTGTCGTTCGGGCAAATAGGCGCGTTAAGGTTTGCGTCCGATGAAGAACTGATTGCATTAATTGAAAAAACACTGGCCGAAAACCTCCCACCTGATGCCATCAAAAAACGAATCGCCAACTGGAAGCCCGACGAGATGCGGGTTTGATTGCACTGTCAAAAAAAACTAAAAATAGTTGGGTTTCTATTTTTGCTTCGCTACCAGCGGCCTTAGCTTTTTTTCATAAGCATCAGCGTATTTTAACATACCATGATCAGTAGGGTGCACATAATCAACGGTGCTGTTAATATCAAGCCCGATTTCTTCCTTGGTTAAATAGTATAATTTTTGCACGCCGCTTTTCACGAGCGAATCATACACCTGCTTATTGATCCTGTTATCAGCCTGATAAGCCTCACGGCGCACCTCATCAATATCCTCGTTCAGGTAACCACAATGCTCCACCATTACAATTGGAACATTGGGGCGCTTGCTCCGCAGCGTTTTCACTGCGTTGACTAATTTCGGCGCAAGCCCTTCAGCCGAAAGATTGGGAAGGCAATCAAGTACATAAACCTGCGGATCAATTTCTGTCAGCAGATCCAGCACCGGCTGTTCCAGCTTTCCATTGCCTGAAAACGCGAGATTGACGATGGGAATATCCAACCTGCGCTGAACGATATTTGTAAAAGCCATGCCCGGCCTTGACGCACAACCGCCCTGGGCGATCGAGGTTCCGTACACAACTATTGGCTTAACCTTTCGGGAAGGTACAGGCGTAAGCATGCTTTCCTTTGGCGTTAATATTTCAAGCCATTTCACATCGTTGTATAAAGGCAGGAATAGTGTGTATTCGCGCAGCACAGGCTCTCCGTTGCGTTGTAGGTTTGTATAAGTATATTTAACGGTATCTGCAAATTTGAAGTTACCAGTAGTCCAAAGCCAGTCTTTCTTACCCGGTTCTTTCGCAAAAAGGTCAACACCTGTTACACCCGTTGCAGGGAAATGAGACATTTGAACAGGACCCGAAACCTGGTAGCGGACAATGATCTCTTTGGCATTGCTCGTAAAGCGTATTGAAATACCCGCTGCATTTCTCGAAAGGTTCCATACTACTTCTCTCACCATTTTTTCGGCTTTTGCCGGAAAGCGGTCATAAAAATTCTTGCCCTGTCCCGGCCAGGCCTGGCCTTCAAGAGCATAAACTCCTGAAGCGGGATTCCAGATATTGTAACGGTTTGTTTGCTGAGCTGATGCATGAATTGAAAGAGCAATCAGCAATAAAAAGAAAAAGCGTTTCAATCTGATAAAAATTTAATTTTAAACAATACATTCAATAGCCTGCGGCGCTGTCATCCCCCCTCCTGTCAGCCACTGCTTCAAATTTCCCGTTGGGCAAAACCTTTATAATTTCCGATCGGCTGTAAGCCCCGCGCTCGTTGGTTTTATAACCCATTTTTTCAAGCGCCTGTTTTGTAGTTTCATTAAATCCTTTTTCCAGGTCTATTCTGTCGGGCAGCCATTGATGATGAAATTTGGGCCGGTTCACTGCATCTTCAGTACTCAACCCAAAATCAATAATATTTAAGATATTTTGATATACTGAGGTTGGAATCGTTGTTCCACCGGGTGTACCAACCACCAAATACGGTTTTCCGTTTTTCAAAACAATTGTTGGCGCCATACTGCTCAGCATTCTTTTGCCCGGTGCGATGGCATTGGCTTTTCCGCCAACTGCTCCAAACATATTTGGCGAACCCGGCTTGGCGCTGAAATCATCCATTTCGTTGTTCAGTAAAAATCCTGCACCGCCAACCACGGTGCGGCTTCCATAACCACCATTCAGGGTAGTGGTAACTGCCACGGCATTACCATCCTTATCAATCACGCTGAGGTGCGTGGTTTCCTCACTTTCATATCCGGGAACAATGCCTTCCCTTGTAACTGTACTGTTTCCGGCAAGGCCGGATTTATAGTCTGCCATGCGGCTTTTTAAGTAAGTATCGCTACGAAGTTGCGCAACAGGAACTTTATAAAAATCTGCATCGCCCATGTATTTGGCACGGTCTGCGTAAGCGCGGCGCTCAATTTCAGTCATCAACTGAACAGAGGCCGGTGTTTGAAAACCCATCGAACCAATATCAAACGGCTCGGTCATTTTTAGCATTTGATTCAGCAAAAGCCCGCCGCTGCTGGGCATGGGCATACCTAAAACTTCATAACCGCGATAATGAAAAGTGAATGGTTCCCGAAATTTTGCTTTGTAATTTTTGAGGTCCGACAAAGAAATGATACCGTTGCCGCGTTTCATTTCTGCAACAACAAGCTCCGCAGTTTCCCCTTCGTAAAAGCCTTTAGAACCCGCCTGCTGTATGCGTTTCAATGTATTAGCCAGTTCTGTTTGCACTAAAGTATCGCCTGTTTTCCATGCGTTTTGTTTTACAAAAGCCGTTGGACGGGTATTATATTTTTCAAAATCCGCGCGCTCAGCATTCAACGACCGGGCTTCTCTTTCGGTTAAAACAAAACCTTTCTCAGCAAACTCAATGGCGGGCTGAATTAAAACGCTCATGGGAAGTTTTGCATATTTCAACGATTCAAACAAACCCGCAACAGTGCCCGGCACACCGGCTGCCAAATGCCCGTTGAGGCTTTTAGCGGCAACAGCATTTCCTTGTTCATCAAGGTACATATCCCTGTGCGCTGCAGCGGGGCCCATTTCGCGGTAGTCGAGAGCGAGCCGTTTGCCATCTTTTAATTGAGCTACCATAAATCCGCCGCCTCCAATATTTCCCGCACCGGGATAAACCACTGCCAACGCCCACTGCGTTGCAATCGCAGCATCTACGGCATTGCCGCCTTTCTTTAGCATCTGCACACCTGCAAGGCTTGCTAAAGGATGCGCTGAGACCACGGCACCGTTTGCAACCTCCATTCTTTTTTCAATTGAATACTCGTAGGGGTTGATGGGAGGATGGTTCCCGATTTGGTTCGTATTAGCGCAGGAAAACAGCGCGGCGGCAAAAACGACGGCGAAAACATTTTTCATTGGGGCAAGATAATCTTTCAGAATCATATTTAATACTATAAAAAAGCTCCTTTACTTTATTAAAAACTCAAAAGGCAGCCTCGCTTGCGCTGAATTGGTCATTTGTTTTATCTGCTGCAACTGTTTGTAAACTTTATAATATTCCACGCCCAGTTCAGATTTTACTTTGTCGGCAATTGCTTCTTCATTTTTATTGATGCCTAAAAAGCGTTCAATAAGCGTTTGTTGCTTGGGGTATTCTACTACTTTGTAGTCTTTAAGTTTTGCCTTTGCGGCTGCAGATTTGATGGCATCTTCCAAACCACCAAAAGCATCCACGATGCCAATCTCCTTTCCTTTCAATCCGGTCCAAACGCGGCCCTGCGCGATGGTTTCAACGTATGCAGTATCTTTTTTTCGGCCGTCTGCCACGCGTTGTTTAAAGTCGGCATAAATGTTTTCAATCTGTGTCCTTATCATTTTTTGTTCCTGTTCATTCATGGGATGATCAACACTACCTGCATTGGCAAGCGGGCCTGTTTTTACACCGTCAAAAGTTACGCCCAGCTTGTTTTTAAAAAAGGCGCTCATATCCGGTATTATCCCAAACACACCGATAGAGCCGGTGATGGAATTCTTAGAAGCAAAAATGCTGTCTGCGGCACAGGAAATATAATAACCCCCGGAAGCCGCCACATCACCAAAACTCACCATCACGGGTTTCTCCTTTTTTGCAAGGTTCATTTCACGCCAGATGTTTTCACTGGCCAACGCACTTCCACCGCCAGAATTAACCCGGAGTACGATGGCTTTAATGCTTTTATCCAGCCTCGCTTTTCTTAACAGTTCCACGTATTCTTCGCTCCCGATCATTCCTTCGCCACCCTTTCCATCAACTATATCGCCGGACGCGTAAATCAACGCGATGTTGTCGCCCTTGCTCCCTCCCAGATTTTGGTGCGCCAAAGAATATTTTTCTATTGACACAAAATTTATTTTTTCGTCGGGACCAAGCTTGATCAACTTTTTAATTTCAGCCTTTACTTCATCGTCATACCTGGCAGCGTCAATCAGTTTGTGTGCAACTGCGTCCTGAGGCGTTTGTATGGCACCGGTATTGGCCAATTGATGCAATGTTGCCGTATCAACTTTTCTTTGCGCCGATGTTTTCAGTAAAAAATCTGAATACAACTCATTCATCCATTCGGAAGTTTGCACCCGGTTAGGTTCGGTCATTTCTGTTGTTCGGAAAGGTTCAGTGGCGCTTTTGAACTTGCCCGCGTAGAATATCTGAGGTTTAATCTCAAGTTTATCCAACGCGCCTTTAAAAAACATCAGGTTTACACTGTAACCCGTCCAGTCAAAAAATCCTTTGGGGCTTACAAAAATTTTGTCCGAAACGTTGGCGATGCGATAAGCGCTCTGGCTCATCATTTCGCCATAAGCCATCACAAACTTTTTAGAAGTTTTAAAATCTTCCAAAGCCGTCCTGATCTCATCACTCGTGGCATAGCCATTCACATTATTATTGGCGAGCAGGTAAATGCCGCTGATGTTCGCATCTTCCTTTGCTTTTTTAATCAGCCTTACCACGTCGTAGAGCCCGGGCTGCGCATCAAAACCTTCGGCTTTCATCAACGACTCAAAGTTTTTAGCAGGCTGTTCCTCGTAATTATTGGTAAGGTCGATTTGTAAGACCGTATTTTTTGTAATCCGCGGTGTGGCTTTCGACATGGCTGCCCCTGCCATTCCCATAAAAAAGAAAAAAGCAATCAGGCAAAACACAAAAATGGCTAAAAAAGCGGCCAAAAAATATTTAAGAAAAGTTTTCATTTTAGTTTTTACAAAATTTAGATAATTTGATTCCTTACTTTGCGGAATATTCAAAATTAGCAATATTTGGCCTGATACTTTGAAACAATGAACAACGCATTTCTTATTTTGGGTGGAAATCTCGGTGAAAGAAGGAAAAATCTTGCTGAAGCCACAGCATTGCTCGCAAAAGCCGGTGCAACAATTAAGCGCACTTCTTCTATTTACGAAACCGAACCCTGGGGGTCGAAAGATCAACCCAATTATTATAACCAGGTGGTGGAAATATTAACGAACGAGGATGCGCCGGAACTGATGCAATCGGTTTTAAACATTGAACAGAAAATGGGCAGGGTGCGGGCAGAGAAATATGGCGCGCGAACGATTGACATTGACATTCTTTTTTTCAATAATGAAATCATTAATTCCTATCACCTTACTGTGCCTCACCCGCGCCTGCACGAAAGGCGCTTTGTGCTGGAGCCGATGAATGAAATTGCGCCGGAACTGGTTCACCCCGTTTTTAACCAATCCATCAGCGAGATTCTTGCACACACTAACGATCGTAGTATTGTTAAACGGATTTGATTATCTTTCGCCCGTTAAAAAATTCTTTACTATAAAAGTTGATTATGAAAAACGCTACAATTTTAATTTCTCTATCCCTTTTATCAATTTGTGCAATGGCTCAGCAAAAACCGAATTCAAAGGAAGTTCCTATTATTGACAGAAGTATTTTCTTTGACAACCCCGAAATTTCAGGCGGCCAGCTAAGCCCCGACGGAAAATATATTTCGTTCATGAAAGCCTACAACGGCATCATGAACATTTGGGTGAAAAGATTTGACGAGGCTTTTGAAAACGCCAAAAGGCTTACCGATCTTGAAAGGCCCTCCGGTGGCTATATGTGGACGGACGATGGCAAATACATTCTTTATGTAAAAGACAAGGGTGGTAATGAGAACTACAACGTTTACGCAGTGGCACCAGCCGGAACTGCAGACGCGAAAACAGGCATCCCGGAGAATAGAAACCTCACCCCTTTTGACGATGCCCGTGTGATGATTTACATGGTTAGCAAAAAAGACCCTAACGTTTTGATGATCGGGTTGAACGACCGTGACCCTAAATGGCACGACCTTTACAAACTCGAGATTAACTCAGGAAAACTTACAAAACTGAATGAAAACAAAGACCGGATTGGCTCCTGGGTTTTCGATTGGGATGAGCAGCCACGCCTCGCAACCCGCAACCCCGAAGATGGTTCCACCGAATTTCTATCCGTAGCAAAAGACGGCAGCCTGAAAAAAATATACGAAGTTTCTCCGCTGGAGGCAGCGGGGCCAATCGCTTTCACCAAAGACAACTCCAAAGTTTATGTGGAAACAAACAAAGGCAGTGGCGTAAACCTTTCTAAACTTGTTTTAATGAATCCAACCACAGGCGCCACGACCGATGTGGAACAAGATCCGCTAAAAAGAGTTGACCTTCAATCAGCAAGTTTCAGCGACCTCACAAAAAGCCTTGTCTATACTTCTTATTACGATGATAAGGTCAGGTACTATTTTAAAGACAAAAAATATGAAGCTGATTTCAATTATCTGAAATCAAAATTCCCCGGTGCAGAAATCGGTATTGCAGGAATGACGAAAGACGAGCGTAAATTATTGTTCTCGGTATCGGGCGATACAAGAGTTGCCACGGTTTATTTTTTCGATCGTGATACAAAAAAAATCATTGAGCAATACACGCCACGCCCTAAACTAAAAAAATACGAGCAATATCTAAGCGCTAATACGCCCATTCGTTATAAGAGCAGCGATGGGCTTGAAATACCCGCATATCTCACTTTACCAAAAAACCAGGCCGCCAAAAATTTACCCTTGTTAGTCGTTCCGCACGGCGGCCCGTGGGCAAGAAGCTATTGGGGTTTCAACTCAATAGCCCAACTTTTTGCCAACCGCGGTTTTGCAGTACTTGATCCTAACTTCAGGGGTAGTACCGGATACGGCAAAAAATTTCTTGATGCCGGAAACCTGCAGTGGGGTAAATTGATGCAGGACGATATTACCTGGGGTGTAAAAGATTTGGTAGCCAAAGGAATTGTTGATCCCAAAAGAGTTGCCATCATGGGCGGAAGTTATGGTGGTTATGCTACGCTTGCCGGATTAGCTTTCACGCCGGATGTTTATGCGGCGGGTGTTGACATTGTTTGCCCGAGCAAACTGTTTTCTTTATTATCTACCATCCCTCCTTATTGGGAAGCAGGGCGAAGGATTTTTTCTTTAAGAATGGGGGATGAATCTACTGAAAGTGGAAAAGCCATCCTGAAAACGGCCAGCCCGTTATTCTCTGCAGATAAAATTAAAGCCCCGTTGATGATCATTCAGGGAGCCAATGACCCGAGAGTTAAAAAAGCTGAAAGCGACCAGATCGTGATAGCACTGCGCAACCTCAACCGCGATGTTGAGTATATTCTTGCAGATGATGAAGGCCATGGCTTTGCAAAACCTGTAAATAATATGGCAATGTTTGCGGCGGCTGAAAAATTTCTGGCAAAACATGTGGGAACGCGTTACCAGGCCGACATGCCTGAAAACGTTACAAAGAGATTAAAAGAGTTAACAGTTGACGTGGCAAAAGTTTCGCTGGCAAAAAAAGCTGATGTAAAAATTCCTGCAGCGTTGCCAGCACTTACCGGCGATTTTGCTGAAGGAACATACAACTACGCTACTAATATTGCCGTTGGCGGGCAAAACATTAAAATGGATCTTGTAAGAACCATCAAAGCCGACGGAAACAATTGGGTGGTTACCGATAAAGCTTCGGGGCCGATGGGGGAAATGGTTGATGAAAACATTTATACCAAAGGCACCCTGGATCAACTAAGCCGAAACATTATACAGGGGTCCGCAAAAATTATCGTTACAAAAAAGGAGGATGGTTTGAATATTAATGCAATGGGCAAAGAAATGCCGGTAGCGGTTTCGGGTGCGTATTTGAGCGACGGCGCAGGAGCGGATATGATCATCGCGCGGATGCCGCTGGCACAGGGCTTTACAACCAGTTATTATTTGTTGGATGCGACTACCATGAAGACCAAGCAAAATGTTTTAACGGTAACGGGAAAGGAAAATTACAAGGGTGCTGAGGTTTGGAAAGTAAGTTCAGTGAATCCTGAAAATGCAAATGATAAAACTATTTTGTGGATTGACCCTATTAAAAAAATAGCTGTTAAGATGGAGCAAACTTTGCCTGCGTTGTACAATGCGGTGATGACTGCAGAATTGAAATAAGAAGTTTACCCGGGTGATACATCAAACTGTCTCTTATGCACATGGGAGACAGTTTATTTTTTGTACTTTGCGACTCGATTTATGCAGTACGAATTTATTACGATAGAAGGGAATATTGGTGCGGGCAAAACCACGCTGGCAACGCTTTTGAGCAAACATTACAATGCAAAATTGGTTTTGGAAGAATTTGCAGACAACCCTTTTCTGCCTAAGTTTTATGAAAAGCCTGAGCAATATGCGTTTCCGCTGGAACTGTTTTTTATGGCCGAGCGTTACAAACAATTGCAGGACATGCTGCTGCAGAAAAGTATGTTTCACCAGTTAACAATCAGCGATTATCTTTTTACAAAATCGATGCTTTTTGCCAAAGTTACTTTAAGCGAAGATGAATTTAAGTTATACCAGCGCCTGTTCGAAATTGTGCAACAAAATTTAATTCAGCCCGAAATATTAATTTACCTGTATGCGCCCGTGAACAAGCTTCAACAAAATATAAAAAACCGAAGCCGCTCTTATGAGCAGGGTATTCCTGATGATTATCTTCAAAACATACAGGATACTTATTTGCAATATTTAAAACAGTTTCCTGTACCAACACTTTTTGTTGATGCCGGCAATGCCGATTTTTTGACGAATGAAAATCATTTAAACATTATCACTTCCGCTCTTGACCAAAAATATGAGCCGGGATTGCATCATATTAGTTTGCCGTGATCTTCGCAGAAGTCTTTATCCCTAACTTAAAATCACTTTATCTTTGCCTCCTTTTAAATGGCAGCGCATCTCTCCGAACATAACATCCAAAACACAAGCGACCCTGTCGCAGCCGTAAAAGTGCCGGAATTCCGCAACCTGATTTTAGGCAGGTTTTCATTTGTAATGGGATTGCGAATGATTACAACCGTTGTGGGTTGGTGGATTTACCAGATTACTAAAGACCCTTTCGCTATTGGCCTGATTGGTTTGTCAGAAGTCATTCCCGCGCTATCGCTGGCCTTGTATTCGGGGCATACGGTTGACGTGAATGATAAAAAAAAGATTGCCCTGTTAATGGTGGCGGGATATTTTTTTGCAGCCGCGTTCCTTTATTATCTTTCAACACCTGTTGCCACTACCACGTTGCATATTAAACATATCACCTGGTTTATATACGGTGTGTTTTTTACAACAGGAATATTGCGGTCATTTGTCGGCCCTGCCATGAGTTCCATGATAGCGTTTGTGGTACCAAGAGACCTGCTACAAAACGCTACAACCTGGAACCAGGGTACCTGGCTATCGGCTTCGGTGTCTGGTCACGCTGTCGGCGGATTTCTGATTGCGCTCATCGGCATCAGCAATACATTTTTGGTGGTGTGCGGCCTTATTGCTATCGGGTTTTTCTTTTTTGCCCGCCTGAAACCCAAGCCGCCACAGCATTTGAATGCGGAGCAAAATACGTGGCAGAGTGTGTTGGACGGACTCAAATTTGTTTATCGAACCAAAGCGCTGCTCGGAGCGATGGCGGTAGATATGTTTGCCGTGCTGTTTGGCGGCGCAGTGGCGATGGTGCCTGTTTACGCCAGCGATATTTTAAAAATAGGGCCGATGGGTTTTGGATGGTTGAACGCAGCGGTTGATATTGGCGCCATCGTTATTGTGGTACTGCTCACTTTGTTCCCAATGAAACATGCGCAGGGACGCAAAATGCTGATTGCGGTTGCGGGTTTTGGAGTTTGCATTATTTTGTTCGGGTTAAGTAAATGGTTTTGGTTGTCATTTGCGGCATTGCTTGTGGCAGGGATGCTCGATGGCGTGAGCGTTGTGGTTCGCGGCACTGTAATGCAACTGCTCACTCCCGATCACATGCGTGGCCGGGTAAGCAGCGTGAGCGGCATGTTTGTTTTAAGCAGTAACGAATTAGGACAGTTTGAAAGCGGGCTTGCCGCAAAGATATTAGGCGTGGTTCCATCAGTTGTTTTTGGTGGTTGCATGACGCTTGCCGTTGTGATTACAACATGGTTTAAAGCGCCCACGCTGAGGAAGTTTGATTACTGATTGACTCATTTAGCAAAACAAAAAGCAGCCGGTTATGACTGCTTTCCTTTCCTTTCCTTTTTAATCACTGGTACACTCGCACATAATCAATTTCGTATTGTGCAGATGTAAACGAACTATCCAGGGCTCCCCCAAAATTGCCTCCAAGCGCCATATTTAGAATCATAAAGAAGTTGCTATTAAACGGAAGAGAACCGTTGTTTGCTATCGAATGAATTTGTTGCCCGTCCACAAAAACTTTTAAAATCGATGGCGACCACTCAACAGAAAAAACATGAAAATCCGCGGAAGCATTTACAACTCTCAACTTGTTACCATCAGCATTGCCGCCGAAGCGCGCCGGGTAATGAAATGTTGCATAAATGTTTTCAGGGTCGCGCGTCAGGTATTCCATAATATCAATCTCGCCACAGGCCGGCCACCCAGCAGTTGTGATATTGCTTCCGAGCATCCAAAAGGCCGGCCAAATTCCTGCAACGCCAGATGGCAACTTGATACGCGCTTCTGCTTTGCCATATTTGAAATCAAACTTCCCCTGTGTTTTTAACCGGGCAGAAGTGTACTGGCTGCCGTTAAAATCCTGCTTTTTTGCGATGATTTTTAAGGTACCATTTGATACGAAAGCATTCTCCAGGCTATTGGTGTAATACTGCAATTCATTATTGCCCCAGCCGCCGGCGCCAATATCATAAACCCATTTGGCGGGATTGGGAGCGCCGGTACCATCAAATTCATCTGACCAAATCAGCGACATGGCTGCATTTGAAGACTTTAATGCGCTGATATTTTTGTTGTGGGAACAGGCATAAATAGTAAAAAGAAATACAAGCGAACAATATTTCATGGAACATATTTTCTGAATTCATTACCAAACAGCGAAGTGCCATTCGCGTCTTAAAAAAACCGAACAAATTAGTTACTACTCCTAATTATCGCCAAACTATCCGCCGCGCCGCCAACAATACCAAAACCATTTTGAATATTGTTGTAGACTACCACCGCCTCTGCAAAAGGATTTTCCTCATTCTGGTTCTGCTTGCGTTTGCTGTCAAAATAAAGATAGGCGCTGCGCGAAAGTTGCGTCAACTCGGGCGCCAAAGCATTAAATTCCATAGCGCTATGTTGACTATACAAATCAACAGTAGCTGTAAGCGTAATTTCCTGTCCGTCGAATGTTTCGTCAGTGAAATAATCCACCCGGTTCATATCATCACCAAACGCTGCAAAAAAACCACCCTGGTCAACGAAATTGTCAATTTTAAAATCGAGGGCATTATAGTAAACGGTATTTTTTGTAAGGGGTGTGGCAAATCTGGATGGGTAAATTCGCAGGCGATAGTAATTCTTCACCCCCGCAGGATCTTTAATTTTGAATTTCAGTTTACCATAATACAGGTTGTTTTTAATGTCTCTTTGTTTTATAAGTTCCACCGGTACAAAAAACGGCTTTTCGGGAATCACGTCCGACCCCTCCACATTTTTTAAACCTGTTGCGGTTATTTTTAAATCATACCGCAAACCGGTTTTTACCGGCGTTGAGGATATATAAAATCTTTTGTTCTTGTACAACCTGTCGCCCAGCGTTTCTTTCAAAATGCCATTTTCATACAAATCAACCTTTGCCCCCGAAATTTCTTCAAAAGACGAAACATCTTTATCAGTAGGCGCCCCTTTTGTAACCCGTGCATACACAAGGCTGTCTTTGGTAAGGATGGCGTTCACAACAATTTTATCGCCACTGTAGGGCAAATCAATATTTATATTTTGCTCACAGGCTACAAGCGACATCATTAATACCACGGACAAAAAAATATTATTCTGCAAAATTTTCATTACTGTCTGTTTTAAAATTTGATACGGTAAGAAATGCTGGGTATGATGGGCAATAAAGTGATTCCTTTTAACACTCTTTTGCCGTTCGGATCGTTATCATAATCCTGCCCCACATAATAATAAAAAGGATTCTTGCGATTATAAGCATTGTAAAAGCTGAGGTTCCAGGCGCTTTCCCTCCTTCTCTTTTGTCGTTTATAAGTAATGCCCGCATCAAGCCGGTGATAGTTCAGCAAACGAAAAGTGTTGCGGCCTTCGTAATGATTGATCTGCCCGAAAGACGTGCCGCCGTTTCGCGGCGATTTCCCTTCAGTAGATTCATACTGCGCCACGGGCAAGGTAAAAGGTGATCCTGTTTGAAATTGCCAGCTTCCTGATAATTCCCAATGCCTGCCCATCTTATGGATTATAGCAAATTCAAAATCATGACGCCTGTCGTACTTGTAAAAAAATTCTCGCCCGAAATTGATGGTAGGAAATTTTCTTTTGCTTTGGCTGAGTGTGTACCCTACCCAGCCTGTCGTTTTCCCCACCTTTTTTTGCAATAATAGTTCCGCGCCCCAGGCGTCAGCATTACCCGCTTCAACTTTTGTGTCCCAGCTATCAACGCTGGAATTTATATAGCTTGCACCCTCAAGATACTCTATAACTCCGTTCATTTTTTTGTAATAACCTTCAAGGGATACTTCCACCTTATCCTTCATAATATTTCTCGCAAAACCTACGGCATATTGGACCGAGTTCATGGGTTTTATGCGGTCGGTTGATGGCACCCAAAGATCAGTAGGCAAAGTGCTTGAATTGTTCGTTAAAAAGTGTACGTATTGCGTCATTTGAGCATAAGATGCTTTGAAGGCTATATCTCCCGGTAAGAGATAACGCAGGCCCAGCCTGGGTTGAATGCTGCCATACCAATTATTTTTTGACCGAAAAGCGCTGCCGTGTACGCCCAGATTTACTTTCAGTTTATTTGAAACAAGCCAGTCATCCTCTGCATAAATGCCCAATTCGGGGGAATTTTGAACCTGGTTGTTAAACGATTTGTCAATTTCGGGCGTTGATACATCGCCAACACGAAGCCCCAGCGCGCCCGGCCTGAACTGGTGCATCGTTCCGGCAATACCGGTCTTGATGCTATGTTGTGGCAATGGCCGGTAATCAAAATCTACGCGTAAGCCAACATCTTCAATAGAGGAGGAATATTTTGCTTTGAATAAATTATTGCGGACACTGTCTGTTTCTTCCACAACAAAATCACTTAAAAATTTATAGCGCGTGTAATTTAAAAGAGTGTTAGCAAATAATTTGTTGTTGAAAACGTGGTTCCATCTTGCTGTTCCAATCATGTTTCCCCAGATGATCCTTGAATCAGTAGATTCCCTGACTCTTTCGTGTTCGTATTTGCTTTTTACTTTGAACACATCCTGCCCGCTGAAAAAGCTTGCGAAAATTCTATCATTATCAGAAACCACATGATGCAATTTGGCATTGAGATCATAAAAATAGGCAGTAAAGTCATCAAGCTCACCATTAGAATTGTTTTTGGCAATAGGTTTGCCTACAACATCGAGATAGGTCCTTCGGCCAGAAACGAGAAACGATGTTCGATCTTTTTTTATCGGCCCCTCCAAAGTCAGGTTCGAAGCAAGTAAGCCCAAAGAGCCTTCTCCGTGAAATTCCTTCATGTTCCCATCCTTCATCACAAGGTCAACCACCGACGAAAGCCTACCTCCAAACCGCGCCGGGAAGCCACCTTTGTATAGTTCCACATTTTTTATAGCATCCCCGTTAAACGTTGAAAATATCCCGAGCAAGTGTGACGGATTGTAAATGGGTGTGCCATCCAGCAATATCAGGTTTTGCTCAGGCCCGCCACCACGCACTAAAATTCCGCTGGTACCTTCTGCGCCTTGCGATACACCCGGCAACAATTGCAACGTTTTTAAAACATCAGTTTCCCCCAAAAAACGCGGCATGCTTTTAATCATTTCAACAGGCACGGTTACGCGGCTCATTTGCGTTTGCGATTGAATAGCCGGTGAACGCGCGGCTGTTACAATCACTTCATCCATGCTGGTTGCAGCTCTCAATTTTACGTTCAGTTGAACATCTGAAAAAAGATCAATGTCCTTTTCCACAGGGCTATAGCCCACGCTTGAAATAATCACCCTGATTTTTGAAGTGGGTAATGTGATTGTGTAAAAACCGTAATTATTTGTTGTGGTACCGCTTTCAGCAACAATAATAGTAGCCGCCGGCAATTTCTCGCCGGTTGCCTCATCTTCAACATAACCAAAAAGGGTAGCGCGCGCTACCTGGGCAGCAACATTATTAAAAGCACCATAAAAAACCATGAACAAAGTCACTATCAAAAAGGCTCTCATAAGTTCAATCTGATTTGCTGCAAAATAAAAGCCTTCCTTTATTTCGCCAAAATAAAACGCCACATTCCTTTTATTTTAACAACCCTGACGTTTCATATCCCAAAACCTGTTTTTTATCATTTTGGCATTTTTGCAGTTGAGCGAAGAAGGATATTAAATAATAAGTCTGTATTTTTAAAGCTAATAATTTTAAAAAACCTGACATATGCAAACATTTGATCAAAAACACATTAAAAACATTGCGTTTGTGGGAGCCCACGGCGCAGGTAAAACAACGCTCACTGAATCGATGCTTTTCGAAGCGGGTTTGATCAATCGAAGAGGTACCGTCGCTGAGGGGAATACAGTGTCAGATTTTCAAAGAATTGAAAAGGAACGAGGAATGAGCGTGTTTACAACGCTGGTGCATACGGAATGGCGCAATTATAAGATCAACATTCTTGATACACCGGGCCTTGATGATTTTATTGGCGAAATTGTACAGGGCGTGAAAGCCGCTGATACGATCGTAATGGTTATAAATGCGCAACAAGGCGTAGAGCCTGGTACGGAAGTGATTTGGAACTACATTAACCGTTTTAGAAAGCCATTGGTTTTCGCCATCAACCAGATTGACCATGACTATGCCGACTTTGACAAAGCGATAAATTCGCTGAAAGAACAGTATGGCAACAATGTGGTGCAGGTTCAGTACCCGGTAAAGCACAATGGCCACATTGCAATTATTGATGTGTTGAAAATGCAGATGTATGTTTTTAAAGATGAAGGTGGCAAGCCCGAAAAACTTCCTATCCCCGAACATGAAATAGATAAAGCCAATGAACTGCACAATGAGTTGGTTGAAAAAGCTGCGGAAAACGAGGAATCATTAATGGAAACCTTCTTTGATAAAGGAACGCTTGATGAAGACGAACTGCGGGAAGGAATTAAAAGCGGCATGGCACACAGTTCCTTCTTTCCCGTATTCTGTTTATCAGCTTCAAAAAATATGGGCAGTGGCCGTTTGATGGGGTTCATTGACAATGTAGCTCCCTCAGCAGTTGATAAACCGCCGTTCACAACTGCTAACGGTAAAGAACTTTCTTACGATCAATCAAAACCAACAACTGCATTTGTTTTTAAAACACAATATGAACCA
>ERZ778022.2894-NODE-2894-length-17002-cov-4.709447_pt1 | contig 17002 bp, 15 predicted proteins | sample MGYA00375752_ERZ778022 | MGnify/ENA primary metagenome ERZ778022 (study PRJEB29350, sample SAMN05389826) | bioreactor metagenome | isolation source: Thiocyanate bioreactor | place: South Africa: University of Cape Town | collected 2014-04-04 ... | reverse complement strand
ATGCCGGCATGGTCCATGCCCGGCTGCCACAGCACGTCCTTGCCGCGCATGCGCTCGAAACGGACCATGATGTCCTGCAGCGTATTGTTGAGCGCATGGCCCATGTGCAGCGAGCCGGTCACGTTCGGTGGCGGGATGACGATGGTAAAGCTCTCCGCACCCGGCCTGGCATTGGCGCCGGCGCGAAATGCATCCGCTTCATCCCATTTCTGCGCAATCTTGGGTTCGACGGCGACGGAATCGTAGGTTTTGTCGAGCATTTTCTGGCCAACTTCGATGTTTGATGATGTCAGGTTCTAAATAGGATGGCTCTCGCGGAGTCAATGACAAAGCCGCCCCGGAGACCGGAGCGGCTCTTCAAAGCACAAGAGCGTCGCGGTTCGGCTCAGCGGCGATGGCCGCGCGCCACGCGCTCGATCTCTTCACGCACCAGCCGCTCGACGAGCGTCGGCAGGTTGTCGTCAAGCCATTCCTGTAGCATCGGCCGCAGCATGTCCTCGGCGATCTCGTCGAAGGAACGGCGCGCGCCGCTGTCGAACGCCGCGGCAAGTTCGCCGAACGAGCGGGCGACCATGTCGCCGGCAACGCTGGAAAGCAGCGCCTTGCTTTCCGTCTCCGGCTGCTCCGACAGGTCGACCTCAGCATGGTCGCGAACCGGTTGCGCTTCGGGCACCGAACGGGCTGACGCCGTTTCATTTCCCGTCGGCGCCGGCGTGCGCGAAACCGGTTGCACGACCCGGCTCAGGGCCGCGATCGGCTCCTCTTCGGAAAAATTCTGCTCGCTGCTGTAAGCGGTGATCGGCTTCGGCATGCTGAGCCGCGGTTCGTTGGCGGCGGTCAATTGCGGCGGCTGCCGCAGTTCCACCGGACGGGTCGCGGATACGGCACGGGGAGCCGGAGCGGCTTCCGGCCGCGGCTCCTGCACATCGCGCTGGACGCCACCACGTTCCGAAGCGGCGCGCACACGGGCAGCGACGTCGGCAAGCGACATCGCCTTTCTTTCTTCGATCACCCGGAGATTGTCCCTTTCGACGGGACGCACCTGCGGCACATCTTCACGCGCGAAGGCGGCTTGCGAAACCGTATCCTCATCGGCACGCATATCATCCTCGAAAGAGGGGATGACGCCGTTGTCGTTGTCGATGGTCAGTTGGATCTCCTCTTCCGACTCATCCTCTTCGGCATAGACCGGAGGAAGGGAACTGGAGATCGTCTTGCCGGCACCCGGCTCGTTGCTTTCGATGATCCGGCGAATGGATGCCAGAATTTCTTCCATGGACGGTTCACGCGCTACATTTGGCTGAGCCATTTTCATCCCCGTATAAGGTAAGACAGCAACGGAACCGATGACATCGCTTCCGAATCATCGTCAGTCTAGGATACTCGGAAAGCGAAAAAAATCACTGCGAATCAACATTCGCGGATGATACACAGTTTTGTTAAGGCTTTGGAAACGATGGCGGCCGGCAAAACCAAACGAGATTGGAAAACCTCAGCGGCCATCCACCGTCCGCAATCCGAACCACTTGTCCTTGACCGCCTCGTAATGCTCTTCCGGGCGATATTCGGCAACCTGCAGGCCCTGGTCGCGAATTGTCAGGCGCCCCGTCGCGGCAATGACTGAATAGCTGGCGACGACGCTGTTGTATTGCGAGGCAACCAGGCTTTCGCGGGCGTTGAGCACGTTCTGCTGCGAGGTCAGCACGTCGAGCGTCGTCGAGGTTCCGACGTTGCGCTCTTCGATGACGCCGTTCAAGGCAAGCTGCGCAGCGGCAAGCTGCTTCTTGTTCGCCGCGATCGCCGCCTTGGCGGCTTCCATCTGCGCATAGGCGGCAACCACGGACTGCTGCACGTCGGCGCGGGCGGAATCGACGAGGATGCGACGCTGGCCCAGTTGTTCCTTCGCCTGGCGGATCTGGCCGTATTCGGCGCCGCCCTGGTAGATCGGTACGGTGATCTGCGCCGTCACGGAGCCGGTGTTGTAATCGGGGTTGAGCGCCGAAGGCGCCTCGCTGGTGGTCAGACGCTGCACGGATCCGCGGATGACGACGCCGGGCAACAGCGCGCCTTCGGCTGTCTTGACCTGGTATCCCGCAGCATCCACGGCATGCAGGGCCGCGAGCACGGTCGGGTTTTCGCGAATTGCAATCGCAACGGCATTGTCCAGACCGCCCGGCATCGCCTTCGATGCCGGCGACGGTTGCTTGATCCCTTCCGGCATGACACCGACGATCTGCACATAGGTCGCCTCGGCGATCTTCAATTGCGAAATCGCCTGCGCGAGAATCGCTTCCGAAGCCGCCAGCTGGGCTTCGGCCTGGGCGACATCCGTGCTCGTGCCCTCGCCCACTTCAAGGCGCGCATTCGCCGCCTTCACCTGCTCGCGCAAAAACGACAGGTTCTGCTGGCGGATGACGACGATCTGCTGGTCGCGGGCGACGTTCGAATAAGCCTGGGCAGCGGCCAGCAATGTCTGGATCTCGTTGGCCTTGACCGTTTCGCGCGATGAAAGAACGGATGATTCCGCCTGGCGAACCCGGTTCAGCGTCTGGAACCCGTCGAAGATTCTTTGCGTGATCGAGATACCGACCGATGCCGTATTATACTGGTAGCCGTCATCGCCGTTGCTGATGTCCCGAACTCCGATGGCCGTAAGGCTGGAGGTCGCTTCGATCTGGGGCCGAAACCCGGCCTTGGCGATCGTGACATTCTCGTCGGTTGCCCTCAGCGCGGCACGGGCGGCATTCAGATCCGGGTTGTTGGCATAAGCCTTGGCCATTGCCCCGAAAATCGTCTCGGCCGAAGCGGCATGCGGTGCCAGCATCAGGGCGGCGACGGCGGAAGCGAGAATAGCTTTACGGATGATGGGCACGGCCTTACTCCACACTGCACAAAGGTCTGAACTGAAAAACAGCGCTCAGCTTGCCGCCCTTTTCGGGCGACCCAGACCAATTTGCGCAATGCTTCAGGCTCAACATAGCCAAGTTATTCATAGGTATCACAACTTGCCGTCCCGATTCGAGCCATGTTGGCATGTAGATCCGCCGGCGCAATCATGTTGGCAACAGTTCTTGGCGGCTTGCCGCCAGAAACAACCCCGTCGTTGCGCGACGGCAACAAACAATCGACATTGTGGCAAAAGCGAGGTCAACGACGGCACAAATATGGTGGCTTCGGCAGGGCCGTCAGAAAACGAATTCGGCCGCCTTGCGGAAGCCCGGCAGCGGCTTGACAGAGAGATTGAAGAAAACGGACTCGGCGTAGGCGCCCCTCTCCCGGGCGATGACCTTGGCATGCGACGCATTGCCGTATCCCTCGACCAAAACGAGGCGGCCGCCGTCGCGCACCTGCGACAGCAATGCTTCCGGAACGCGCTCTACGGCACCATTGATGAAGATCAGGTCATAAGGTGCTTCATTGACATAACCAGCCTCCAGATCGCCGGTCACCACGGCAACGTTGTCGCAGCCGAGCGTCGAAAGCCGCGCGGTCGCTTCGGCGGCAAGCGTCGCATCGCTCTCCAGCGAGACCACCGAACCGGCCACCTGGGACAGGATCGCCGAGGCATAACCGGTGCCACAGCCGACTTCGAGCACGAGGTCGTTCTTGGTGATCGCCGCAAGCTGCAGAAGCTTTGCCATCGGCGAGGCCTCCATCAGATAACGGCCCGGCGCGATTTCGATGTCGGTGTCGATATAGGCGAGCGGCTTGAGCTTTTCGGGCACGAAAGCTTCGCGCGGGACGGTGAGGAACGCAGACAAGATCGAGTGCGAGGTGACGTCCGTGGTCCGGATCTGGTTGTCGACCATTTTTGTGCGTGCTGCTTCGAAGTCCATCATTGTCCTGTCACCCCTCGGAAATCCGGGTTGCCTCGTCATATCCGTCTCTTACTTCCCGGCGGAGAAGCTTTCAAGACGCAGGCGCGAGCCGACGGCTTTATTCTCCCGCGGGAAATCCGGTGATCATGGTGGAAAAAACGGGAAGCGGGAGATGAAAAAGAAAACGCCCGTTATTGGATTTCTCAACAATAACAGGCGTTTATCTTTTGAATTGGCTCCCCGGGCCGGATTCGAACCGGCGACCTGTCGATTAACAGTCGAATGCTCTACCGCTGAGCTACCAGGGAATGTACCGCTTGCCGCGGTGTGAGTGGGCTTCTACAAATGCTTTTCCGATTTGCCAAGCGGTTTTTTCAAAAAAATGACAGGCAGCTTGTTTATTTTTGTTTCTGCCCCCATGTCCCTGTGGAGAACCAGGTCCGCAGAAGGGAAAATCATTGGCTCGATCGACCGAGGAAACAAGCCGATTTGGCATCGATCACAAGACGGGCAAGCTGGCGATCGGGCGCTGGCGCATAACCATGCCGCAGTCGCGGGCTGCACGCATCGGCATCGGCGCCGGACTGATCGTCGGCGGCTGTCTTGGTTTTCTGCCGATCCTCGGTTTCTGGATGATCCCGCTTGGCGCCCTTGTCTTGTCACACGACCTTCCTTTTGCGCGGCGAATGCGCCGGCGCTGGTCCGTACGATGGGCCAAGCGCAGGCAGAAGCGGGATTCCCCGACAAAACAGGACGCAGAACCGGCCGCGGAACATTCCGACGTACATTTGCGAAATCGCCTCTTGCGCTAAACCTCGATTCGTTCTAAACGCCCGTCACCACACGCTTTTAATAGTTCGGATGGCCTCGTGGCGGAGTGGTGACGCAGAGGACTGCAAATCCTTGCACCCGAGTTCGATTCTCGGCGAGGCCTCCAATTTTCCTTTCATAGTATAATAGAGAACAGGACGGGACGAAGTCCGCGGGCGTCGATCCGTGACCAGTTCTCAGGCCGCCCAAGGATTTCTGCCTTGTTCGCTGGATTTCGGCCCGTCCGCGATATCGCGGCAGGCTTTTTCTTGCCTCGTGCCCGCCCCGGCGCCTGCCGGCCCCTTCAACCAAAATCGTAGGCAGTCTCCGCGGGAAATGACGATTGTCCATTTACATTAGTATTATAATATGATTTTTCTTTCCCGGCTGCACAGTGCAGCATCTGTGGGAGGAAATCATGAAATTTGTAAACGCACTCGCGAGTGCCACGGCTCTGGCTGCCTGCTTTCTGTCGCCGGTCAACGCGGCGGATCTGACGGTCGGCTTTTCGCAGATCGGTTCGGAATCCGGCTGGCGCGCGGCGGAAACGACGCTGACCAAGCAGCAGGCCGAAAAGCGCGGCATCGACCTGAAGTTCGCCGACGCCCAGCAGAAGCAGGAAAACCAGATCAAGGCGCTCCGCTCCTTCATCGCCCAGGGCGTCGACGCCATCCTGGTCGCTCCGGTCGTCGCGACCGGCTGGGACGAAGTGCTGCAGGAAGCCAAGGATGCCGAAATCCCCGTCATCCTGCTGGACCGCACGGTCGATTCGAAAGACGACCTCTACATGACCGCCGTCACCTCCGATCTCGTCCATGAAGGCAATGTCGCCGGCAAGTGGCTGGTCGATACCGTTGCCGGCAAGCCGTGCAACGTCGTCGAGCTGCAGGGCACGACCGGCTCCTCGCCGGCCATCGACCGCAAGAAGGGTTTTGAGGAAGCGCTTGCCGGCAAGGACAACCTGAAGATCATCCGCAGCCAGACCGGCGACTTCACCCGCACCAAGGGCAAGGAAGTCATGGAAAGCTTCCTGAAGGCGGAAGACGGCGGCAAGAACATCTGCGCCCTCTATGCCCACAACGACGACATGGCCGTCGGCGCCATCCAGGCGATCAAGGAAGCCGGTCTGAAGCCGGGCACCGATATCCTCGTCGTCTCGATCGACGCCGTTCCGGATATCTTCCAGGCGATGGCGGCCGGCGAAGCCAATGCCACCGTCGAACTGACGCCGAACATGGCTGGCCCGGCCTTCGACGCGCTGGAAGCCTTCCGCAAGGACGGCACGCTGCCGAAGAAGTGGATCCAGACCGAATCCAAGCTCTACACCCAGGCAGACGACCCGAAGAAGGTCTATGAGGAAAAGAAGGGCCTCGGCTACTAAGACCGGAGCCGCACTTGCGGGACCGTGCCGCTTGAGGCACGGTCCCTCTTCCCAAAGAGACGGCGGGACGAACGGCAGCGCGCCACAAGCGAATGCCGCCCGTCGGCTGATGCCACCTTCTCGAAGAGACGACATCGCATGCAGGCGGACCCGGACATCATCCTTGCCGCCACCGGGATTTGCAAAAGCTTTCCGGGCGCAAGGGCACTCGACACCATCGATTTTACACTGCGGCGCGGCGAGGTGCATGCGCTCCTCGGCGAAAACGGCGCGGGAAAATCCACCCTCATCAAATGCCTGACCGGCGCCTATCACCGCGACGAAGGCACGATCCTGCTAGACAACAGCGCAGTCGATCCGCGCAACACGCTGGACGCCCAGAACATGGGCATCGGCACGGTCTACCAGGAGGTCAACCTCCTTCCCAACCTGACCATTGCGGAAAACATCTATCTCAACCGCCAGCCCCGGCGCTTCGGTTTCACCGCAACCGGCGTCATGAACCGCATGGCGGCGGATCTCCTGTCGCAATACGGGCTGGACCTGGATGTCTCGGCAGCGCTCGGCAGCTGTTCGGTCGCCGTGCAGCAGGTCGTCGCCATCGCGCGCGCCGTCGATCTGTCCGGCAAGGTGCTGATTCTCGACGAACCGACCGCCAGCCTCGACGCCCAGGAAGTCGAGATGCTGTTCCGCATCGTGCGGCAGTTGAAGGCGCGCGGCCTCGGCATCGTCTTCATCACCCATTTCCTCGAACAGGTCTATGCCGTCTCCGACCGCATCACCGTGCTGCGCAACGGCCGCCTCGTCGGCGTGCGCGACACGGCGGCGCTGCCGCGCAAGGACCTGGTGGCGATGATGCTCGGCCGCGAACTCGAGACCGAGGTCGAAGCCGGCGCCAAGCGTAACGACGCCGCCGGCAAGGTGCGCTATCGTTTCTCCGGCTATGGCAAGGGCGGCAAGATCGAGCCCTTCGACATGGAGGTGCGCGAAGGCGAGGTGATCGGTATCGCCGGCCTGCTCGGCTCCGGCCGCACGGAAACGGCGGAAGTCCTGTTCGGCGCCGTGCGCGCCGACAAGGGCACGGCAGAAATCGACGGCCAGGCCGTGACGCTCAATTCACCGCGGGCGGCGATCCGGCACGGCTTCGGCTTCTGCCCGGAAGACCGCAAGATCGACGGCATCGTCGGCGATCTCTCGGTGCGCGAAAACATCGTTCTGGCGCTGCAGGCCAGGCGCGGCTGGTCGCGGCCCCTCTCCCGCGCGGAGCAGGACCGGCTGGCCGATCGCTACATCAAGGCGCTCGACATCCGCACCAGCGACCGGGAAAAACCGATCCGTCTGCTTTCCGGCGGCAACCAGCAGAAAGCGATCCTCGGGCGCTGGCTGGCCACCGATCCGAGCTTCATGATCCTCGACGAGCCGACCCGCGGCATCGACGTCGGGGCGCATGCGGAAATCATCCGGCTGATCGAGGAATTGTGCGCCAAGGGCATGTCGCTCGTCGTCATTTCTTCGGAGCTGGAAGAGCTGGTGGTCTATAGCAGCCGCGTCGTCGTCTTGCGCGACCGCCGCCACGTCGCCGAACTGTCGGGAGACGAGATCACCACCAGCCATATCGTCAACGCCATCGCTTCGGCCGAAAGCCCCGCATCATGATCCGCACCGTCCAACAGCTCGCCTTGCGGCTGCTGCCGCAGGTCATCGCCCTCGCCATCGTGCTGGCCATGATCGCCGCCGTCTTTCCGGGCTTCTTCTCCTTCTCCTTGCAGAACGGCCGGCTCTACGGCAGCATCATCGACATTCTCAACCGCGGCGCGCCTGTGGCGCTGCTTGCCATCGGCATGACGGTGGTGATCGCCACCAAGGGCATCGACCTGTCGGTCGGCGCTGTCATGGCGATCTGCGGCGCCGTTGCCGCCGCTTCCGCCACCCATGGCAATCCGCTGGTCGTCACCCTGGCGCTGGCGCTTGCCACCGGCATCGTCTGCGGCATCTGGAACGGCTTTCTCGTCGCCGTGCTCGACATCCAGCCGATCATCGCGACGCTTGTCCTGATGGTCGCCGGACGCGGCATCGCCCAGCTGGTGACCGAAGGCGCCATCCTGACCTTCAACGACGAAGGCCTGATCTTCATCGGCGGCGGCGCCTTCGGCGGCCTGCCGATGCCGGTGGTGATCTGGATCGTCTTCGGCATCGCCATCACTGCACTGGTACGCCGCACGGCGCTCGGCATGCTGATCGAGGCGATCGGCATCAACAGGCGCGCCAGCACGCTGTCCGGCATCCAGACGCCGGTGCTGCTGATCGCCGCCTATACGTTGTCGGGCCTCTGCGCCGCCATTGCCGGTGTCATCGCCGCCGCCGACATTCGCGGCGCCGATGCCAACAATGCCGGTCTGTGGCTGGAGCTCGACGCGATCCTTGCCGTGGTCGTCGGCGGAACCTCGCTGCTCGGCGGACGCTTCAGCATCGCCGCATCGCTGCTCGGCGCCATGATCATCCAGGCGATCAACACAGGCATTCTGCTGTCCGGCTTCCCGCCGGAGTTCAACCTGATCATCAAGGCGGTGATCATCGTCGTCATCCTGGTCGTCCAGTCGCCGAAAATCCGGACGATCTCGTCCTTTTTCGCCCGGCCGGCCCGGCAAAACGGCGGGGAGCGCTGAGACCCATGAAACCGAAATACCTGCCGCTCGCCGCCACCATCGCGATCTTCATCCTCGCCTATGCCGTCTGCGCCCTGCAATATCCGGCCATGCTGTCGACCCGCGTCGTCGGCAACCTTTTGACCGACAACGCCTTCCTCGGCATTGCCGCCGTCGGCATGACCTTCGTGATCCTGTCCGGCGGCATCGACCTGTCGATCGGTTCGGTGATCGCCTTCACCGGCGTCTTCCTTGCCGTCGTGCTCGAACATACCAGCATCCACCCGCTCGCGGCCTTCGTGCTGGTGCTGGCGATCACCACGGTGTTCGGCATGGTCATGGGCGCGATCATCCACTACCTGGAAATGCCGCCCTTCATCGTGACGCTGGCCGGCATGTTTTTGGCGCGCGGCATGGCCTTCGTGCTGTCGATCGACAGCATTCCGATCAAGCACCCTTTCTACGCCACGATGAAGAGCTTTTATTACAAGCTTCCCGGCGGTGGCCGCATCACCCTCATCGGCGGCCTGATGCTGCTGGTGTTCATCGCCGGGATGGTGCTGGCCCACCGCACGCGCTTCGGCACCAATGTCTATGCGCTCGGCGGCGGCACGCAGACGTCACGGCTGATGGGCGTGCCGGTTGCCCGCACGACGATTTTGATCTATGCCCTCTCCGGTTTTCTGGCAGGACTCTCCGGAATTGTTTTCTCGCTCTACACATCGGCAGGCTATTCGCTCGCCGCGGTGGGGGTGGAACTCGATGCCATCGCAGCCGTGGTGATCGGCGGAACGCTGCTCACCGGCGGAGCCGGTTTCGTTGGCGGCACGCTGGTCGGATTGTTGATCCAGGGATTGATACAGACCTACATCACCTTCGACGGATCGCTGTCGAGCTGGTGGACAAAGATACTGATTGGCCTGCTGCTTTTTGTTTTCATCCTGATGCAGAAACTCATTCTGTATCTGTCGCGGAAAAAGGCGGGGTAACATACAGGGGGGCGTGCAGTGCAGAGGGGGATTCTCGACACGGTGATCAGCGGCGCCAGGGCGCGCAACAGTCATGCGCAGGTGGTGCAGGCCCTTGGCCGCTCGATCATCGCCGGCCGGTATCCCGTCGGATCGACGCTCCCCGGCGATGCCGAACTCGCCGCCCTGTTCGGCGTCTCGCGCACCGTGCTGCGCGAAACCATGAAGACACTGGCCGCCAAGGGACTGATCGTCGCCCGCGCCCGCATCGGCACGCGCGTCACGCCGCTGCCGCAGTGGAACCTCTTCGACAAGGACGTGCTCAACTGGTATTTCGATGTCGGCGTCACCGAGGAATTCATGCTGCATATCAGCGAGATCCGCATGGCCTTCGAGCCGCATGCGGCAGCGCTGACGGCGCGGCAGGCCTCGTCGCAGGACATCGCCCGGATCATGGCGCTGGCGCAGGCGATGGACGATCCGCAGCACGATGCGGAAACGCTGGCCTTCGCCGACCTGAAATTCCACCTCGCCATCCTCGACGCCTGCGGCAATCCGTTCATGCGCAACGTCGGCAGCCTGATCGAAGCGGCCCTCACGGGCGTCTTCAAACTCAGTTCGCCGGCCGCAGATCAATCCAGCATCCATGATGTCGCCCAGGCACACATCCGCATCGTCGATGCCATCGCCGCGCATGACGAGCAGGCTGCGCGTGAAGCGATGGAAAACGTCATCCGCGTCGGCCGCGACCGGGTGGTCGCGGCGCTGGAGGAGAAGCAGGGCGCGCCGCAGACCTGACGCAAGTGTTGCGCCACTATCGTTGTGGACGGGACGAGCCTAGTCGTCCCCGTCGTCCAGAACGCGCCAGGCCGCACCCTCGAGGTCTTCATACTGGCCGCTCAGCAGCGACCAGACGAAGGCTGCCAAGCGCAGTCCACCGAGACAGAGCGCGGGGATGAGATAAATGAGCATGTTCATGCCGTTCTCCTTGTCCCGGCCAGAACCGGGCGAACCTGTCTCTGCGGCATGTCCGGCTCGCTGCGGCGATTGAGACGCAACGCATTGGCGACGACGATCAGAGATGACGTCGACATGGCGACGGCGGCGATCAGCGGCGTCGCATAACCGGCAATGGCGATCGGCACGGCGATGATGTTGTAGCCGATGGCAAGCGCGAAATTCTGCCGAATCAATCGCCCTGCCCGACGCGAAATATCGATCGCCATCGGCACGGCGTCGAGACCGTCATGCATGAAGACGAGATCGGCCGCCTGGCGTCCGACATCGGCAGCCGTCGCCGGCGCCATCGAGACATGGGCCGCCGACAGTGCCGGGGCGTCATTGATGCCGTCGCCGACCATCAACACCCGCCGCCCGGCCGACTGCAGCTTTTCGCACGCCTCCACCTTTTCCTTTGGATTGAGCTCGGCAAACCACAAGGGAATGTCGAGCCTGCGGGCGGTCTCCTCCACCACCGCAATACGGTCGCCCGAAAGCACGGCGGTGGCAAAACCTTGCTTGTCCAGCGCACGAATTGCCGCCGACGCGTTCGGCCGCAGCAGGTCCTCGAAGCAGAACCGGGCAAGAATCACGCCATCCCCCGGCAGCAGCACTTCCGAAGCGGCACGCCTGGGTTCGTCTCCGACCGGTTCCCCGGGGCAGGCAAAGCCGTGGCGGCCGAGGCGATAGATGCCTTCCGGTGTTGCCGCTTCCAGCCCCTCGCCGGGCTTTTCGGTCACCGCCTCGAAGCCGAGCGCCGGCGTTGCGGCATGCTCGGCCAGCGTCCGCGACAGCGGATGCAGCGAATGCGATGCCAGCGCCGTGGCGATCGCCCAGTCGCGGTCGTCGGCGTCCACGGCCTCGGTCAGGCGCGGCCGCCCCATCGTCAGCGTCCCGGTCTTGTCGAAGGCGACGCTGTCGATTTCTGCCAGCCGCTCGATCGCCGAGCCGTCCTTGACCATGATGCCGTGCTTGAACAGCCGGCCGGAGGCCACGACCTGCACCACAGGAACGGCCAGCCCCAGCGCGCAGGGGCAGGTGATGATCAGCACGGCGACGGCGACCAGCATCGCGTGCTTCCAGTCTCCATCCAGAAAACCCCAGCCGAGAAAGCAGGCGAGCGCCAGAGCGTGGACGACCGGCGAATAATAGCCGGCGGCGCGGTCGGCGATGCGGCGGTATTTCGCCCGGCTGCCTTCCGCCGCCTCCATCATGCCGATGATCTCAGACAGCAGCGAATCCTTCGCCGTCGCCGTCGCGGCGATCATCAGCGAACCGGTGAGGTTGAGGCCGCCCGACTTCAGTTCGTCGCCGGCGCCGACAGGCAAAGGCACGCTTTCGCCGGTGACGATCGACAGGTCGACATCGCTGACGCCGCTGACGATTTCGGCATCGACAGGAATGCGCTCCCCGGCGGCCAGCGCGATCCGGTCGCCGACCTTGATCTCGTCGACAGGCACGTAACGACGTGAACCGTCCGCATCGACGACGAGCGCGCCCCGCGGCGCCAGGCGGGCAAGGCCGGTGATCGCCGCCCGCGCCCGGTCACGCATGATATGGTCCAGCGTGCGGCCGATCAGAAGGAAGAAGAGCAGCGAGACGGTCGCATCGAACCAGGCGTGTTCGCCGTGATTGATCGTTTCCCAGAGCGAGATCGTGTAGGACAGGATCACCGCAAGCGAGATCGGCACGTCCATGTTGGTGCGCCCGTGCTTCAGCGCATTCCAGGCCGACAGGAAGAAGAAGCGCCCGGCATAGATCAGCGCCGGCGCGGCGATCAGCGCCGAGATCCAGTGGAACATGTCGCGCGTCGCCGCATCGGCGCCCGACCAGACGGAGACCGACAACAGCATGATGTTGGCGGCCGCAAAACCGGAGATGCCGACGGCAACCAGCAGCTTGTTGCGCAGCGTATCGCTTTCATCCAGCGCGCCGGCGGTGAAAAGATGCGTGCGGTATCCGGTCGCCGCGATCGCCTTGAGGATATCGACGGGATCGGCGGGCTTGCCGCCGATTTCTTCCGCCCAGACGCAGCTCACCCGCCTGGTGGTGAGGTTGACGCGAGCGCTGCGAACCAGCGGCAGGCGCAGCACCGCCGCCTCGACGGTCGAAATGCAGGCGCCGCAAAACATGTCGGGCACGCTGAGATCGAGCCAGCCAGACTTCCTCCCCGGAAGGAACGCGATCCGGGCCGAGCGCGAGAACGCCTTCGGTATCGACGGCGCAGCAGGTCACAACGCGCCCTCCCCGACATGGAAGCGGAACGCCTCGTGCATGATGGTCTCTTCGCCGCGCTTCGAGACGATTTCGGCAATCCATTCGCCGACGGGAACGTCGTAAGCCTTCTCGAAACGGCCCTCGCCTGCCTTCGTCAGGTCCGTGGCAAAATCCTGATGGTCGCCGACCGGCCGTTTGAAATGCACGGTCACCGAATCGGCTGCCGCCGGCGATCCGTCGCGGTTGCGCAGATCGTATGCAATCACGCCGCCGCGCACCGAGATCTAGCCGGCGATGCCGCTCGCCGCCATCGCCCGCATCGCCGCCGCCCGGCCGTTGAACTGCTGGCTGGCGACATAGGTGTTTTCGACGATCAGGCCGCTCCAGCTTGTTGTCGCATACCAGGCCATCAGCATGTTGACGCCGATCACCACGCCGAAGAAGGCGAGCATGATCGCCAGCATGTGGCGCCCGGTAAATCCCTTGCCGGCCGGATTGTTTGGAATGGCGTTCATTTCGTCTCTCCCGGCCCGTTGAAGGCTGCCGTGTAGGTTACGTGTTCCTGTTCCTGCAGGTCGTCTGCGATGAAGAGGAATTCATTGACCGGCTGGTCGGTGTCCTTCCAGGTGACGAACACCTTGAGGCTTTTCGCGCTGTCGGGATCGGCCGGGATATCGAAGCTGCGGCCATCGGCGCCGGCAAGTTCCGGTATTTTCATGGTGGCGCCGGGCAGGCCCTCGAGCGTCAGGCGGATGGTGCGCGGACGCGGCACCATGTTGAGGATGCGCACGGTGTAGCCGTTGCGGATCGAGCCGTCCGATTCCATGACGAATTGCGGATTGCGATCATGCAGCACGTTGAGTTCCAGCCGCTGCCGCATGCCGAGATGCACCACCATGGCGATGCCGACCGCCGCCCAGATCAGCGCATAAAAGACGACTCGCGGCCGCAGGATGATGCGCCAGTCGAAATGCCGTACCTCCGGCACGAAGCTGCCGTTCGCATCGCGCACCGCCTGCGGCCGTATTTCGGTCTTGCCGCCATCGGTGGCGAGCGCCATGTTGGAGGCATATTCGCTCAGCGTCGCATATGCGATGAGGCCACGCGGCTTGCCGATCTTGTCCATCACTCCGTCACAGGCATCGATGCACAGCGCACAGGTGATGCATTCGAGCTGCTGGCCCTCGCGGATGTCGATGCCCATGGGACAGACCGCAACGCAGGCATTGCAATCGACGCAATCGCCGACCGGCCGGCCTTCTGCAACGGCCTTCTTGGCATGGCGCGAACGCGGCTCGCCGCGCCAGTCGTTGTAGGTGACGACCAGCGAGTTTTCATCCAGCATGGCCGCCTGGATACGCGGCCAGGGACACATGTAGGTACAGACCTGCTCGCGCATCAGCCCGCCGAGCACATAGGTCGTCGCCGTCAGCGTCGCCACGGTCGCGTAGGCGACCGGCAGGGCATCGCCGCGGAGGAACGACGCGGCGAGCGTCGGCGCATCGGCGAAATAGAAGATCCAGGCACCGCCGGTGGCGACGCCGATCAGGAGCCAGATCGCGTGCTTGGCAACACGCTTGCCGAACTTGGAAAAGCTCATGGGCGCGGCGTCGAGCTTGATGCGCGCATTGCGGTCGCCTTCGATCGCTCGTTCCACGACGAGGAACAGATCGACCCAGACGGTCTGAGGACAGGTATAACCGCACCAGGCACGGCCAACGGCCGTCGTCACCAGAAACAGCCCGAATCCCGCCATCACCAGCAGCCCGGCGACGTAGAAGAATTCCTGCGGCCAGATCTCGATGAAGAAGAAATAGAAACGGCGGCCGCCCAGATCGAGCAGGATAGCCTGGTCGGGCGCATGCGGGCCACGATCCCAGCGCACCCAGGGCAGCAGGTAATAAATGCCGAGCGTGATCGCCATGATGATCCACTTGAAGCGGCGGAACCGCCCTTCCGCCCGCTTCGGGTGGATTTTCTTGCGTGGTGCGTAGAGCGGCTGGCGTGGCTGCTTCGGTGAATTGACGGGCTTGACGTCGATCCGTTCGACGGACGGTTCGTTCTGGTCGATGCCGGGAGCAGTGTAGAGATTCATGGGACCCATCCTTTGTCCCCTATTTCGCACCGCCGGCGTTTCGTGCCCTTGACTTAAATCAAGTGCGGCGCCATGCCGCGCATATCCTTCGGCGCCCACCTTGCGCCATCCTGCTGGCGAAAACCCGCAAAGGACATTGTCTTCACGCCAAACGGCAGATCGTCATGGGTCTGCACAAGCTGGAAATCGAACTGACGGACGACCTTTTGTCGCGGGTCGATCCGATTTCGTCCCGCACCCATAATTCACGCGCCGAAGTGGTGGTGGAAACGCTGAAAGATCATCTGCCCGCCGAGCCGGCCAGCGACCGGGAGGCGATCGAGAGACGCCGGGCATTCCTGAACGAGATGTTCGAGCAGGCTTCGCGCTGTTCGTCCAACCTGTCCGATGCCGAAATCATGCAACAGGTCCGAGAGTCATGTGGTGATGCATAACGGCCGGGGCATTCGCGCCCCGGCCGTTATGCAGATTGGTCGATTGTCGGAAGAAGGCTAGCTTATTCGCCGCCGCCGAGCGAATGGACGAAGATCGCCAGCTGTTTTACCGTCGTATCGCCCAGGCGCGCCGTCCAGGCCGGCATGACGCCGTGCCTCGGAGCGGAGATCTGGCGGATGATCGCCTCCTCGCTCTTGCCCTTCAGCCAGATGGCGTCGGCGAGATTGGGCGCACCCATCTCACGGTTGCCCTTGGCGTCTTCGCCATGGCAGCTGGCGCAATTGTCGACGAAGAGCTGCTTGCCGGCTTCGACCAGCGCAGGGTTGGAGGGCGTGCCCGTCAGGCTGACCACATAGGCCGCGGTCTCGCGGATCTGTTCCGGCTCCAGCACGCCGGCAAAAGCCGGCATTTCCGAAAAATGCGTATCCGCATCGGAATCGTCGCGAATACCATGGGCAATCGTATGGTAGATCGCGTCGAGATTGCCGCCCCAGAGCCAGTCGTCGTCGTTGAGGTTCGGGAAGCCGGGGCCGCCGGCCGCGCCCGAGCCGTGACAGGTGCTGCAGTTCACCTTGAAGGCGGATGCACCGCCGGCGATGGCAAACGTCCTCAGCGTCGGATCGGCATCGATTTCCGTCACGGGCTTGGCAGCGATCTGCTCCAGGAACGTGGTCTGCAACGCCGCGGCGCTATCGACCTCGGCAGTGAATTCCGCACGGCTCGAATATCCCAGCCAGCCCTTCGTCGTGTCGGTGATCAGCGGGATCGAGGGATAGGCGATCGCATAACCGACCGCCCAGAGAATCGTGGCGTAGAAGGTCCACACCCACCAGCGCGGCATCGGGTTGTTCAGCTCGCGGATGCCGTCCCATTCGTGGCCGGTTGTCTCGACGCCGCTGAGTTCGTCAACATGTTTGTCAGCCATTCTCAGTCATCCTTCAAAGGTATGTCGGCGGCGTCCTGGGCGCCCTTGCGGGCACCCGGACGAAGCGTGAAAAGCACCGTTGCGACAAAAAACAGCGCCATGGCGAGCAGACCCCAGCTGTCGGCGAAGTGGCGCATCGCGGTATAGGTTTCCATCGAATGTCCTCCTCAGCGGTAACCGGTTGCGTCGTCGTAAGTGGAGAAATCGACCAGCGTGCCGAGCATCTGCAGATAGGCGACGAGCGCATCCATCTCCGTCAGCCTCTTCGGATCGCCGTCGAAATCGCCGATCTTGGCCTTGGGATAACGCTCCAGCAGTCCTGCCGTATCGGCATCCGGATCGGCCTGCGCCCTGATGTCGGCATCGGCATTGGCGAACATATCGTCGGAGTACGGCACGCCGACCGCCCGGTTGGCCTTGAGCTCGGCGGACGCATCGTTGATCTCGAGCTGCGTCTCCTTGAGGAAGGCATAGGCCGGCATCACCGATTCCGGCACCACGTCCTGCGGCCGGATCAGGTGCTGCACGTGCCACTCGTTGGAGTAGCGACCGCCGACCCGGGCGAGATCCGGCCCGGTGCGCTTCGATCCCCACTGGAACGGATGGTCGTACATGGATTCCGCTGCCAGCGAGTAGTGGCCGTAACGTTCCACCTCGTCGCGGAACGGCCGGATCATCTGGCTGTGGCAGACATAGCAGCCTTCGCGGA
>ERZ778022.2892-NODE-2892-length-17003-cov-5.229054_pt1 | contig 17003 bp, 4 predicted proteins | sample MGYA00375752_ERZ778022 | MGnify/ENA primary metagenome ERZ778022 (study PRJEB29350, sample SAMN05389826) | bioreactor metagenome | isolation source: Thiocyanate bioreactor | place: South Africa: University of Cape Town | collected 2014-04-04 ... | reverse complement strand
TCCCCCACCCATCCCAACCCAACCCATCAACAATGGCGGCCGCGGCACTTAACTGGCTGCGCGACGTGGCCGAGTCGTACCTGGAGCTGGCGGGCGGCGAGTGGGAGGCGATGGCCATCGACTCTGACGCGCCCGGGCGCAACGCCAACGCGCTGGGCGAGTTCCTGTCCGCCGCCACGCCCAAGGGCACGCCCCTCTTCCTGTACGCCACGCCCACCGAGATGGAGCAGCCCGTCACCGTCACCACGTACGTGGAGGCGGAGGACGACGAGGACGAGGACGGCGCCGAGGGAGGCAGTGATGGTGCCGGCGCTGGTGCGGCTGAACACACTGGCAGCGACGGTACTGGTGCGGGCGCCGCCACTGCCGATGGCGGTCACACCGACCCGCATGCCGCCGGCGCCGCCGCCGCAGCTGTGTCAGAAGAGACAAAGGAGAAGGAGGCAGCTGACGCACACGCACACGCTGGCGGCGCCGCCGCTGACGCCGATGCCGCAGCCCCACCAGCAGCCGGCGACGCACCAACACCCACCCCCACCGACCCCGCCGCGCCACCCAAGAAGCGGCGCACCAAGATGGTGCCGGTGGAGACGGTGGAGATGCGGCGCGTGTAGGTGTCGGTGGTGACGGCGTGCATCCGCTCCCTGCCGCCCGCCGCGGTGGTGTACTTCATCAAGACCAAGCCGGGCGCCATCTCCCCGCCCGCCACCACCGCCGCCGCCGCCGCTGCCGCCACTCCCAGCCTGGACGACTACATGGCGGACGCGGTGGAGTACGCCAGCATGGCGGCGGACCTGCTGGTGTCCATGGAGCTGGTGGTGCGCGACGTGTTCACGCCGTTCCTGGAGCCGCAGCTGGGCGGCAAGGTGGGCGGCGACGACCTGCTGGCGGACGACGGCGGCGAGGGCCAGTCCATCGTGTCAGGCATGCCAGGCGGCGGTGGCGGTGGTGCCGCCGGCGCCGGTGGTGGTACTGGCACTGGCGCGGCGCCGTCCACACGCGGCGGCGGCACGCGCGGCGGCAGCACGGTGTACGGCGCGGGCGCGACGCGGCTGGGCAGCACGATGCGCAGCGCCGCGGCACCCAGTGTGGGCGGCGGCGGCGGCGGTGGTGGTGGCACCACGGTGCTGGGCAGCGGCGGGCCGGGCGGACTGGGCAGCGGTGGGCCTGGTGGCGGTGGCGGTGGCGGTGGCGGCGTGAGTGCGGTGCCGGCGCCAGCGGAGGAGGACCGGCAGGTGGCAGGCGTGTCGGACGGCGTGAAGGGCGAGTTCCGGTCCGCGCTGCACCGCTTCACCACCGTCATCAGCCACACGCTGCAGCAGCTGTCGGGTGACGTGCGGCTGGAGGTGCCCGAGGTGGTAATTGAGGACCCGGTGGCGGCGTCGGGCGACGAAGGCCTGAAGGCGGTGCTGGTGGAGGCGGTGGAGGGGTGGGCGCACGTCGTGGGCGCGGCGGTGGGCACGGTGACGGACAAGGACAAGGGCAGCCGGCCGCTGCAGGAGATCGAGGTCTGGCGCAACCGCAACGCCACGCTGTCCACCCTGTACGAGCAGCTGAACCACCCCGCCGTGAAGGCCATGCTGACGACGCTGGAGATCGCGCGCGAGCCGGCGCTGGACTCCTTCCGCGCCTTTTACGCCTCCCTGTCGTCCGCCTACGTGGAGGCGCGCGACAACGTCAAGTTCCTGAACACGCTGGACCGCCACTTCAAGAACCTGGCCACCGGCTCGCTGGCCACCATCCTGGACACCATCCCGTCGCTCATGAACGGCCTGCGCATGGTGTGGGTCATCTCGCGCCACTACAACACGGACGACCAGATGCTGCCGCTCATGAAGCGCATCGTGAACGAGCTGGTGGACAAGGTGTCCACCGAGGTGGCGGTGAAGCCCATCCTGCGCCTGGCGCGCGGCTCGCCGGGCGAGGCGCTGGAGACGATGCGGCAGGCCAAGGCGCTGTTGGACGCGTGGCACGCCACCTACCTGGCGGTGCGCGACCGCATCGAAAAGTCGACGGACCACCGGTGGGAGTTTGACCGCCGCGTCCTGTTTGAGCGCACCGACCACATGGCCGCCATCATCGCCGACCTCATCCACGTCGTCTCCGTGTCCTCCGAGTTCAACAAGTTCTTCCGCGGCAACGAGCTGAAGGCCATCACCAACGACCCGCAGGCGCTCGCCGTCATCACGCGCCTGGTGGACCGCCTCACCGCGCCGCTCTCGCGCCTGCACTACTCCGTGTACGACAAGTCGAAGCACGGGCGGTGGCGGCAGGAGATCGCGACGTTCGACACCAAGGTGGCGGAGATCGAGCGCCGCACCGAGGCGTTCATCGAGCGCGCCTTCAGCCAGCTGCGGTCGTCGGAGGGCGCCTTTGACCTGCTGCAGAAGTTCAAGCACATTGAGATGCGCGACTCCATCCGCGCGCTGCTGGAGGCCAACACCACCAACATCGTGCAGAAGGCGCGCCGCGAGCTGGCGGCGACGGCGGCGCTGTTCCAGGCGCACCGCGACTGCCCGCCCGTGTACAAGAACAACCCGCCGGTGGCGGGCGCCATCGCGTGGGCCAACTCGCTGTACCTGAAGCAGAAGCGCCCCATCCTGCGCTTCAAGACCATGCCCGCCCTGTTTGCCACGCCCGCCGGCGAGGCGCTGCGCCGCGAGTACCTGGCGTTCTGCAAGGCGGTGGACGTGTACATCAAGAGCCTGTACGACGGCTGGTGCGAGCGCGCCAAGGAGGCGACCGCCGCCCTCCTGCGCGCGCCCGTCCTGGGCCCCGCCCTGCTGGACGCGCCGCTGCGCGCGCGCGACGTGCTGCCGGACGGCGCGGTGGCGGACGCGGGCAAGCCGCGGCCCGGCCTGCTCGTCGCCGCCGCCGCCGCCGCCGCCGCCACCGTCACGTACGGCCACCTGGCGGCCGACCGCGACGCGCGCCGCATGCCCGTGCCGCCCTACTTTGTCAACTTCTCGCCCGAGCTGTCCACCCTCATCCGCGAGTGCAAGCTGCTGGACCGCATGGGCTACCCCATCCCGGAGGTGGCCATGAACGTGGCGCTGCAGGAGGACAAGCTGAACGACTACGTGGCGCGCCTGCAGCAGATGCTGGAGCGCTACCACGCGTCCGTCGGCCAGCTGTCGCCCATCGAGGCCAACCTGCTGCAGGCGCAGCTGGCGGCGCTGCGGGCCGCCATCCGGCCGGGCTTCACGCCGCTCAACTGGAACTCGCTGCACGTCACCGCCTACATCTCTGACGTCACCAAGGCGCTGCAGGACTTTGAGAACGTGCTGTCGCAGGTGCGCAAGTCGTGCGCGCTGCTGGAGGGCGTGGTGCACACCATCGCCAACACGGTGCTCATCTCGGTGGCAGAGTTTGACGCCAAGGCGGGCATCGGCAGCAGCGGCGCGGTGGCAGCCGCCGCCGCCGTGAATGCCGCCGCTGCCGCTGCCGCCGCCGCTGCCGCCAGCAGTGCGACTAGCGACGCGGAGGCCGAGGGCGGGGATGGTAGTGCGGCGGCCGCGGCCGCCGCTGCTGCAGCCGCTGCTGCTGCCGCCGCCGCTGCAGCTGCTGCAGCAGCAGCCGCGACGCCAGGTGGCGGCGGCACCAACGGCATCTCCGTCATGGAGGTGCTGGAGGTGTACGACACGGTGGAGCGGCAGCGCACCGCGCGCCTGGAGCTGCTGGTGCACAAGTACAAGAGCGTGCAGCCGGTGATGCAGCAGATTGAGGGCCTCATCACGGGCACAGACACCTGCACCTCCGTCGCGCTGGTAGAGTTTTACCGCTACTGGGAGCGCCGCTTCTTCAACGCCATCACCAAGATGGTCATCGCCTCCTCCGTCACGCTGGAGGTGCTGCTCAGCTTTGTGCGCGTGCCCGCCACTGCAGCCCCGGGCGGCGGCGGCGGTGGTGGTGGTGGTGGCGCCGGTGGTGGCGGCGGTGGTGGTGGCAGCGGTTCCTCAAGCGGTGGCGGCGCCACAAGCGGAACGACAGACGGCCTGCTGCGGCGGCCGCCGCTGTGCCGCGTCAAGGCGTCCATGGCGTGGCCGGACGTCATCCTGTCGCCCGACCTGTCCACCGTGGTGTCCAAGTACCTGCGCCGCATGTCGTCGCAGATCGTGGGGTCGTCCGCCTCCTTCCTGCGCTGGCTGGACTGCACCTGCATTGAGGCGGTGCCGTCCAGCGGGCCGCCCGGCGAGTCCATCGACCTGTCGTTCCTGGAGGACATCCGGCAGAACAAGGAGATCCTGGCCATCGCGCTGGTGCACCAGCAGGCGGTGCTGAAGGCGCTGGAGTACCCGCGGCGCATCGCGCAGAGCTGGACCAAGTTTGGCGCGGCGTACCACCTGTGGGTGCCGCGCAAGCCGGAGGCGGACAAGCGGCTGGTGGAGAAGGCGCCGCCCGCCGCCTACTTTGACGCGCGCCTGGCGGCGTTTGCGCGGCTGGCCGAGTCGGTGGACGCGGTGGAGGCGGTGAAGGACGTGGGCTTGTGGCGCGTGGACTGCTCGCCGGTGGCGGTGGCGTGCAAGGCGCAGGCGCTGCGCATGAAGGCGGACTACGGCAACGCGCTGCGGGAGGTGGGGCACAAGCGGCTGGGCGACTTTGTGGCGCGCATGCGCGCGCTGAACGCGGGCCTGGAGGGCAAGCCCACCGACCTGGTGACGCTGAAGGCGGTGCTGGGCGTGGTGGCGGGCGTGCTGGACCAGAAGGTGGAGATGGAGCTGGCGTGCGCGGACATCCAGGAGCGCTTCCGCACCATGCGCATGCACGACGTGGACGTGGACGGCGAGGAAGCGTCGACGGCGGAGGCGCTGGCGGACATGTGGCAGGCGACGGTGGACGCGGCGCTGACGAAGGACCGGCGGCTGGTGCGCGTGAAGGACCAGTTCCGGGAGGTGACGCGCACCGACGTGGGCGGCTTCAGCGAGGAGTGCGACACGATGCGGCGCGACTACTTTGCGCGCGGGCCCTCCTCCATGGGCGTCACGCTCACCGCCGGCCTGGCGGCGCTGGCGGAGTACCGGGGGAAGCTGGCGGAGGCGCACCGGCGGCGGGAGGACCTGATGCAGGCGGAGCGGCTGCTGAACCTCACCATGACGCGCTACCCGCAGCTGGCGGAGATCCAGGAGGACATGGGCCGCGTGGCGCCGCTGTACGAGCTGTACTCCGACCAGATGGCGTTTGCGGAGACGAACTCCAACATGCTGTGGGCGGACCTGGACATTGGCGGCCTGCAGAAGGGCGCGGACGACCTGGCGCGCCGGCTGGCGCGCCTGAAGGAGCTGAAGGGCTCCTCCGTGTACCTGGCGGTGTCGGACGAGATCATGGCGTTCAAGGACGCGGTGCCGCTCATCGCCACGCTCAAGAATCCCGCCATGAAGGAGCGGCACTGGGACAAGATCTCCGCCATGACGGGCGTGAAGATCAACGCCAACCCCAAGGCCTTCACGCTGGGCTCCATCTTTGCCATGAACCTGACGCGCTTCACGGAGGCGATCGGCGAGATCGTGAACGAGGCGAAGCAGGAGCAGAAGATCGAGCGCGACCTGCGCGCCATCATGGACAAGTGGGCCGCCACGTCGTTCGCGGTGGCCAAGTACATGAAGGGCGGCGAGCAGCGGGGGTTTGTGCTCAAGGCGGCGGACGACATCAAGCTGGACCTGGATGACCACCTGCTGAACCTGCAGGCCATGGCGTCGTCGCGCTTCGTGGCCACCTTTGCGGCGGGCGTTCGCGGTGCAGACCAAGTGGCAGTCCCTGGAGGGCATCTTTGTGGGGTCGGAGGACATCCGGCTGCAGCTGCCGGAGGAGGCGAAGCGGTTTGGCGCCATCGACAAGGAGTGGAAGGGCATCATGGCGGCGACCGCCAAGAACCCCAACGTCATTGACGCGGCGTGCGAGGCGGGGCGCGCCGACGCGCTGGTGTCGCTGGGCGAGCGGCTGGACGGCTGCCAGAAGTCGCTGTCCGACTACCTGAACACCAAGCGCAACGCCTTCCCGCGCTTCTTCTTCATCTCCGACGACGAGCTGCTGTCGGTGCTGGGCACCTCCGACCCCACCTCCATCAAGGTGCACCTGCTCAAGCTGTTTGACAACGTGAAGGACTTTGGGTTCGTGCGCGCCAACAAGTTCATCAACTACCTGGGGTCGTCGGAGGGCGAGGGGTTCGGCCTGCGGACGCAGAGCGCGGTGGAGGGCGCGGTGGAGAGCTGGATGACGGCGGCGGAGGGCGAGATGCGCGCGTCGCTGCACGCCATCACCAAGGAGGGCGTGTTCCGGTACGCGGGCGCCGACCGCCTGGCGTGGGTGGCGGAGCAGCTGGGCATGGTGGCGGTGGCGGGCAGCCAGATCTGGTGGACGTGGGAGACGGAGGACACGTTCCGGCGCGTGCGCAAGGGCGACAAGTACGCCATGAAGACGTACGCGGAGAAGCTGACGCGGCAGCTGCTGGAGCTGGTGGCCAAAGTGCGGGAGGACATCCCGCGCCTGCTGCGCATCAAGGTGAACACGCTGCTGATCGTGGACGTGCACGCGCGCGACATCATCGACACCTTCGTGCGCGACTCCATCCTGGACGCGCGCGAGTTTGCGTGGGAGTCGCAGCTGCGGTTCTACTGGGACCGCGACGCCGACGACATCGTCATCCGGCAGTGCACCGGCGCGTTCAAGTACGGGTACGAGTACATGGGCCTGAACGGCCGCCTCGTCATCACGCCGCTCACTGACCGCTGCTACATGACGCTGACGCAGGCGCTGACGTTCAACCTGGGCGGCTCGCCCGCGGGCCCCGCCGGCACGGGCAAGACGGAGACGGTGAAGGACCTGGCCAAGAACCTGGCGCTGCCGTGCTTCGTCATCAACTGCGGCGAGGGCCTGGACTTCACCGCCATGGGCTCCATCTTCTCCGGCCTGTCGCAGGTGGGCGCGTGGGGCTGCTTCGACGAGTTCAACCGCATCAACATCGAGGTGCTGTCCGTCGTGTCGGCGCAGATCCGCGCCATCCAGAACGCGCTGAACGCGGGCAAGCCGACGGTGGACATCGGGCTGGGCGCCGAGATCCGCATCAACCGCAAGGTGGGCATCTTCATCACCATGAACCCCGGCTACGCCGGCCGCACCGAGCTGCCGGACAACCTGAAGGCGCTGTTCCGGCCCGTCACCATGATCGTGCCCGACCTGCTGCAGATCTGCGAGATCATGCTGTTCAGCGAGGGCTTTGAGGGCGCGCGCGTGCTGGCCAAGAAGATGACGACGCTGTACAAGCTGGCGCGCGAGCAGCTGTCCAAGCAGTACCACTACGACTTTGGCCTGCGCGCGCTCAAGTCGGTGCTCGTCATGGCGGGCTCCCTGAAGCGCGAGTTTGCGGAGATGGCGGAGGACCTGGTGCTCATGCGCTCGCTGCGCGACTCCAACCTGCCCAAGTTCGTGTTTGAGGACGTGCCGCTGTTCCTGGGCCTCATCACCGACCTCTTCCCCGGCCTCGACTGCCCGCGCGTGGCGTACCCGCAGCTGAAGGCGGCGGCGGAGGCGGAGCTGGAGCGGCTGGACATGCGGCACGACGACGAGGAGTCGTTCCAGCGGCAGGTGGACAAGGTCATCCAGCTGTACGAGATCGTGCTGACGCGGCACACCACCATGATCGTGGGCCCCACGGGCGGCGGCAAGACGGTGGTGCTGCAGACGCTGCAGAAGGCGTCCGGCCCCGCGTTTGACAAGTCGGTCAAGACGTTCACGCTGAACCCCAAGGCGCAGTCCGTCAACGAGCTGTACGGCGTGATGGACCCCGCCACGCGCGACTGGACGGACGGCATGCTGTCCAAGCTCTTCCGCGCCTGCAACGAGCCGCTGCCGGCGGGGCGCGAGAACGAGGTGCGGTGGATCGTGTTTGACGGCGACGTGGACGCGGTGTGGGTGGAGAACATGAACTCGGTGATGGACGACAACAAGCTGCTGACGCTGCCCAACTCGGAGCGCATCCGCCTGCAGGTGTACTGCAAGCTGCTGATCGAGGTGTACGACCTGCAGTACGCCTCGCCCGCCACCATCTCGCGGTGCGGCATGATCTACGTGGACCCCAAGTACCTGGGCTACAAGCCGTACTACGTGCGGTGGGTGAAGCAGCGCGCCGGCAACAAAGGGCGCGCCAACGAGGCGGCGTACCTGGCGGACCTGTTTGACAAGTACGTGCCCAAGATGGTGGCGTACGTGCTGGAGGGCGACCTGGGGCACGGCGACGGCGAGGCGGAGGAGCCGCTGGCGCTCGTCATCCCCAACTCTGGCCTCGGCCTCGTGAAGCAGCTGTGCGCGCTGCTGGACGCCACGCTGGCGGGCGACGCGGAGGCGGACGACTTTGACGTGCTGGAGGGGCACTACATCTGGGCGGTGACGTGGGCGATGGGGGCGGGCGTGGTGGACCGCGACCGGCCGCGCTTCAACGCCTTCCTGCAGGGCGTGGCGGAGATCACCACCAGCCGCGGCTCGCTGTACGACTCCTACTTTGACGCCGGCAGCCGCAAGTGGGTGGAGTGGGCGAGCGTGGTGCCGGAGTACGCGCCGCCCGTGCCGTTCGAGTTCCACCGCATCCTGGTGCCCACCACCGACTCGGTGCTGTACACCGCGCTGCTGAGCAAGCTGGTGGCGGTGGAGCGGCCGGTGCTGTTTGTGGGCGAGTCGGGCACCGCCAAGACGGTCACCATCCAGAACTTCCTGGCGCGCCTGGAGGCGGAGCGCTACAACCTGCTGAACATCAACTTCTCGTCGCGCACCACGTCGCGCGACGTGCAGACCAACATCGAGACCAACGTGGACAAGCGGTCCGGCAAGGTGTACGGCCCGCCCGTCGGCAAGCGGCTCATGATCTTTGTGGACGACCTGAACATGCCGCGCGTGGACAAGTACGGCACGCAGCAGCCCATCGCGCTGCTGCACTTCCTGGTGGGCCGCGGCCACATGTACGACCGCGGCAAGGACCTGGACCTGCGCACGTACAAGGACCTGCTGTTCACGGGCGCCATGGGCCCGCCCGGCGGCGGCCGCAACGCGGTGGACCCGCGCTTCGTGGCGCTGTTCAACGTGTTCAACCTGACGGCGCCGCGGCCGGAGGTGCTCACCAAGATCTACGGCTCCATCATCGGCCGGTTTGCGGAGGGCCTGGCGGAGCCGGTGCGGGAGGCGGCGGGGCGCGTCACCGACGCCACGCTCAAGTTCTTTGCCGCCATCGTGGAGCGCCTGCCGCCCACGCCCTCCAAGTTCCACTACATCTTCAACCTGCGCGACCTGGGCCGCGTGTACGAGGGCCTGTGCCTCGCCACGCCCGACACGGTGGCCAGCCCCGACGCCTTCGTGCGCCTGTGGCGCAACGAGGTGCTGCGCGTCTTCTCCGACCGCCTCATCTCGGAGGCGGACGCGGCGCTGGTGGGCGAGCTGCTGGCGGAGCAGGTGCGCGGGTCGTACCGCGACGCCGCCGACCGCGCGCTGGCGGACCCCATCTGCTATGGCGACTTCCGCGGCGCGGTGGCGCGCATCACGGACGGCCGGGAGGACGCGCGGCTGTACACCGACCTGGGCGGCTACGCGGAGGTGCGCGCCATCGCGGACGCGGTGCTGGAGGCGTACAACGAGGACCACAAGGCCATGTCGCTGGTGCTGTTTGAGATGGCGCTGGAGCACCTGACGCGCATCCACCGCATCATCCGCATGCCGCGCGGCAACGCGCTGCTGGTGGGCGTGGGCGGCAGCGGGAAGCAGAGCCTGACGCGGCTGGCCGCCTTCCTGGCGGGCTACGCGCTGTTTGAGGTGACACTGGTGCGCAACTACGGCGAGGCGGACTTCCGGTCCAACCTGAAGGACCTGTACAAGCTGCTGGCCAAGGGCCCCGCCGTCTTCCTGTTCACCGACGCGCACGTCATTGAGGAGGGCTTCCTGGAGCTCATCAACAACATCCTGACGACGGGCATGGTGCCGGCGCTGTACGAGGCGGACGAGCGCGACGCCATCATCAACGGCGTGCGGCCGGAGGTCAAAGCGGCGGGGCAGTTCGACACGCGCGAGAACTGCTGGTCGTGGTTCGTGAACAAGTGCCGCAACAACCTGCACCTGGTGCTCGCCATGTCGCCGTCCGGCGACACGCTGCGCCGCCGCTGCCGCAACTTCCCGGGCCTCGTGTCCAACACCGTCATCGACTGGTTCTTCGCCTGGCCCGCCGACGCGCTGTTCAAGGTGGCGGAGTACTTCCTGCGCGACGAGGCGCTGCCAGACAGCGACCGGCCCGCCATCACGCAGCACATGGTGCACGTGCACCAGTCGGTGGTGCTGGCGTCGCGCCGGTTTGAGGCGGAGCTGCGGCGGCACAACTACGTGACGCCCAAGAACTACCTGGACTTCATCGCCAACTACCGCAGCCAGCTGGCGGGCCAGCGCAAGGCCATCGCGGCGCAGGTGCGGCGGCTGGAGGGCGGCCTGACGAAGCTGGGGGAGGCGCAGACGGCGGTGGACCGCATGTCGGTGGAGCTGCGGGAGCAGAAGGCGGTGGTGGACGCCAAGACGCGCGACGTGGAGGCGCTCATCCGCAACATTGGCGACCGGCAGGCGTCGGCGGACCGGCAGCAGGCGGACGCGCAGGCCAAGAAGCGGGAGCTGGACATCAACGCGAAGGTGATCGAGGAGGAGTCGGAGCGCTCCAACAAGGCGCTGGAGGCGGCGCTGCCGGCGCTGGAGGCGGCGGCGTCGGCGCTGGACAACCTGGACAAGGACGCCATCACGGAGATCAAGTCGTTCGCCAAGCCGCCGACTTTTGTCATGATGGTGTGCACCTGCGTCATGTACCTGCACCCCACGGGCCGCGAGGACGACTCGTCGGGCTGGGCGGGCGCCAAGGCCATGATGTCGGACACCAACTTCCTGAAGCTGCTCAAGAACTACGACAAAGAGCGGCTGAACGAGAAGATGGTGAAGAAGGTGACGCAGATGTTCACGCGCGAGAAGGACTTCACGGTGGAGAAGATGCGCACCATCTCCACCGCGGGCGCCGGCCTGCTGCAGTGGGTCATTGCCATCAAGGACTACTACGGCGTAGCGAAGGACGTGGAGCCGCTGAAGAAGAAGGTGAAGGACATGGAGAAGCAGCAGGCGGCGTCGGCGCGCGAGCTGGCGGAGATCACGGCGGCGCTGACGAAGCTGAACGCCGAGATCTCGGACCTGGACGTGAAGTACAAGGCGGCGGCGGGCGAGCTGGGCGAGCTGCGGGAGCGCGCGGCGGTCATGGAGCGCCGCCTCACCGCCGCCTCCAAGCTCATTGCGGGCCTGGGGTCGGAGCGCACGCGCTGGTCGTCTGACGTGGCGCGCCTGCAGGCGCAGCAGACACGGCTGGTGGGCGACTGCCTCCTCGCCGCCTCCTTCCTGTCGTACCTGGGCCCCTTCACCTTTGACTACCGCGTGGCGCTGCTGCAGGAGGACTGGGTGAAGGACGTGGCGGGGCGCGGCGTCGCCGCCACCGTGCCCTTCGTGCTGGAGGACCTCATGACGACGGAGGCGACGGTGCAGAAGTGGGTGGCGGAGGGCCTGCCCGCCGACCAGCACAGCGTCATGAACGGCATGCTGACGACGCGCGCCTCCCGCTTCCCGCTGTGCATCGACCCGCAGCAGCAGGCGGTGGCGTGGATCAAGAACCGCGAGAAGGAGCTGCGCACCGCCACCTTCCTGGACGGCGACTTTATGCAGCCGCTCAAGCTCGCCATCCAGTACGGCAAGCCGTTCCTGTTTGAGAACGTGGACGAGACCATCGACCCCATGGTGGACCCCATCCTGGAGCAGAACACGTACATGGACGGCAGCCAGCGCAACATTGGTACGTTGCGCATTCATTAATACACGCGCCGTAACACACACGTGTCAGATTCACATGTACACCCACCCACACCCACACCCCACACCCCCACACCGCCGCCGCAGTGCTGGATGACAAGGTGATCCCGTGGGACGACAACTTCCGGCTGTACATGACGACCAAGCTGGCGAACCCGCACTACAGCCCCGAGATCATGGGCAAGGTGATGATCATCAACTACGGTGTGACGGTGCAGGGCCTGGAGAACCAGCTGCTGAACGTGGTGGTGGGGCACGAGCGGCCGGACCTGGAGAAGGCGTTCAAGGACCTGGTGGACGACATGTCCGCCAACGCGGTGCTGCTGGAGGAGCTGGAGGAGTCGCTGCTGCGCAACCTGGCGGCGTCGACGGGCAACATCCTGGACAACGACGAGCTGATCGCGACGCTGGAGTCCACCAAGACGAAGGCGGTGGAGATCAGCGCCAAGCTGGCGCAGTCGCAGGGCACGAAGGCGGACATCAACAAGACGCGGGCGGGGTACGTGCCCGCCGCCAAGCGCGGCTCCATCCTGTTCTTTGCCATGGCGGGCCTGTCCAACATCATGAAGATGTACGAGACGTCGCTGGCGTCCTTCCTTGTGGTCTTCCGCCGCGCGCTGGTGTCCGCCAAGAAGGCGCCGGGGCTGGACGCGCGGCTGAAGAACATGGTGGCGTCCATGACGCGCGAGATGTACGACTACACGTGCACCGGCATCTTTGAGCGGCACAAGCTCATGTTCTCGTTCCAGATGACGATCATGATCATGGAGGGCGACGGCGAGCTGGTGCGGCCGGAGCTCGACTTTTTCCTGAAGGGCGACATGAGCCTGGAGGCGGCGTCGTCCGCCAACCCGCTGCCGTGGCTGGCGGAGAAGGGGTGGAAGGACCTGCTGAAGCTGGGCACCATGGCGAGCCCGCCGGCGCTGGGCGAGCTGGCGGCGCACGTGCCGGCGCACGCGGACGCGTGGCGCGCCTGGTACGACCTGGAGTGCCCCGAGATGGAGCCGCTGCCGGGCGGCTTCACCGACCGCCTGTCGCCCTTCCAGCTGCTGCTCGTGTACCGCTGCTTCCGGCCGGACCGCGTGTACAACGGCGTGAAGCGGTTCGTGATGGCCAAGATGGGGGAGCAGTACGTGCAGCCGCCCGTGGTGGACTACCACCGCATCTTTGCGCAGTCGTCGCCCACCACGCCCGTCGTGTTTGTGCTGTCGCCGGGCGCCGACCCGCAGAGCGACATCCAGGCGCTGGGCGCGGTGCTGGGCTTCACGCCGCCCGCCAAGTTCAAGTTCCTGGCGCTGGGCCAGGGCCAGGCGTCCAAGGCGGAGGAGATGCTGGAGCACGGCATCGCGCGCGGCCACTGGGTGCTGCTGTCCAACTGCCACCTGCTGCTGTCGTGGATGAAGAACCTGGAGAAGATCCTGCAGGGCATGTCCAAGCCGCACGCCGACTTCCGCCTGTGGCTCACCACCGACCCCACCGACCGCTTCCCGCTGGGCATCCTGCAGCGCGCGCTGAAGGTGGTGACGGAGCCGCCGGACGGCCTGAAGCTGAACATGCGCGCGTCGTACTCGCGCATCTCGCAGGAGATGCTGGACGACTGCCCGCACACCGCCTTCCGCCCGCTGGTGTACACGCTCTGCTTCCTGCACGCCGTCGTGCTGGAGCGGCGCAAGTACGGCAAGATGGGGTGGAACGTGAACTACGACTTCAACGAGTCGGACTTCAACGTGTCGCGCCGCCTCCTGTCGCTGTACCTCACCAAGGCGTCCGACAACGGCGACGAGCTCATCCCGTGGGGCTCGCTCAAGTACCTCATCGGCGACGCCATGTACGGCGGCCGCGTGTCGGACGCCTTTGACCGCCGCGTGCTGGCGACGTACCTGGAGGAGTTCATGGGCGACTTCCTGTTTGACGACGGCAACCACTTCTACTTCTCGCGCGCCGGCTTTGACTACGACCTGCCCGGCCTGGGCGACCTGGGCGTGTACACCGCCAAGGTGGAGTCGCTGCCGCTCACCAACGGCCCCGCCGTGTTTGGCCTGCACCCCAACGCCGAGATCGGCTACTTCACGGACGCCTCCAAGGTGCTGTGGGCCAACCTCATCGACCTGCAGCCGCGCACGGGCGCGGGGACGGCGGGCGCCAGCCGGGAGGACTACATCGCGGGCGTGGTGAAGGACATCCAGGCCAAGATCCCGGCGGGCGAGGACATCATGAACATCAAGAAGCGGCTGTCGGCGGAGACGGGCACCGTGACGCCCACGCAGGTGGTGCTGCTGCAGGAGCTGGAGCGGTGGAACAACCTGGTGGGCACCATCGCGGGGTCGCTGGTGGACCTGTCGCGCGCGCTGAGCGGCGAGATCGGCATGTCGGACGCGCTGGAGGACGTGGGCAACTCGCTGTTCAACGGCCGCATCCCGCAGCTGTGGCGCAACCTGGCGCCCGAGACGCAGAAGCCGCTGGGGTCGTGGATGACGCACTTCCAGGCGCGGCACGGCCAGTACACGGGCTGGATTGAGGCGGGCGACCCGCCCGTCATCTGGCTCTCCGGCCTCCACATCCCCGAGTCGTACCTCACGGCGCTGGTGCAGACGACGTGCCGGCGCAAGAACTGGCCGCTGGACAAGTCCACGCTGTACACCACCGTCACGCGCGTCACCGACCCCGCCGCCATCACCGCGCCGCTGGAGGACGGCTGCTACGTGCGCGGCCTGTACCTGGAGGGCGCGGCGTGGGACGTGGCGGGCAGCGTGCTGCGGCGGCAGGACCCCAAGGTCCTCGTCGTCGAGCTGCCCGTCATGCAGGTCATCCCCATCGAGTCGTCGCGCCTCAAGCTGCACGGCACCTTCCGCACGCCCGTCTACGTCACGCAGGCGCGCCGCAACGCCATGGGCGTCGGCCTCGTGTTTGAGGCCGACCTCGCCACCGCCGAGCACCCCTCGCACTGGGTCCTGCAGGGCGTCGCCCTCTGCCTCAACACTGACGAATAGTTACTTTGTATTCGCCTTTGCTTGCTTGTTTGTGTGCTGTGTGTGACACGGTGTGCCTGCCTTTGTGTCGGCTTGTGCCGCGCGCCATTGAACCACCCACCTGGCCCCACCAAGGCTGCGCTGACTGCGCTGCCTGCGCACAAATTCACCGTGAAAACGGCGGCAAGCTTCCAGCCCGCCTGAACCTTCCGACACCATGCCAACGCAGTCGGGGGACCCCTACCGCATAATTTTGCGTTGTAGCCTGCGCACTACCCACGCACAACCCACCGCTGCCGCCAACGCGCCGTTGTTTTCTAACACGTGCACACGCGGCACCAGTAGTGTGATACCATCGATGCGCAGAAGCTTCCAACCTTCCACTGCTGTACGCGATTCGCTGACTCCAAAATGGATGCTGCCGGACCCCGCGGCTATCGTAAGGACGCAGTGGAACTGGTGCGCCTCCTGGGGTTGTCCGTCCGGCCCATTGCTCGTGAGCTGGGCCTGCCGCCTGAAGCATACGCGGTGGAGGACCCCACTTCGCTCATTACGACGGCGGCGCGGCCCCGCGACAACCCGGCAGCCATGGAGCTGTGGAAGGCCATCCGGTCTGCCGGCAACCGCATTGACGGCACCATCGCCGCCGCCGACAAAGGCTACAACGAGTTTGTAGACGAAATCATGCGCGCAGAGGCGTTGGACAGGGACCGCGTGGCGGTGGGGGGCGCGACGGTGGCGGTGTTCGGCGTGGGATGTGGCCTAGTTGGTGTATACACGGTGTACGCCATGGATGCTGTAGTGGCAGCGCTGCTGCAGGCGCAGGAGCGTAACCAGGTGCCGCGGTTCGAGGTTGCCGCCGCCGCCGGTGGTGCTGGTGGTGGGGGGGAGGGGGAAGGCGGTGGCGCAGATGGGCGCATGACGTTTGGGCCCACCTTTGCGCTGGCGCGCGTGGCGGCGCGGCTGTGCTATGTCAGCGCCGTGTTTGCTGCACGCTGGCGCGCCGCCATCTTCCGCGCCGTGCCGCTCATCATCCCCATGACGCACGCCGACCTGACGGCGGGTGTGGCGCCCGGCAGCAGCCGGGTGTCCCAACCGCTGCCGCCTGATACGGAGGCTCGCATTGTGGCGCTGTACGGCGCCTCACTGACGCAGTTTGCCGACCCGCTACCGGCGACCACCGCCGCGTGCGGCGGCATGGCAGCGGCGTGGTCGCTGGTTGCGCGCCTGCTTGCCACACCGCCTGCTGCGACGCCCGCGACCGTGCTGTATGCGCTGCTGACGGTGGTGGGTCGCAGGCTGTATGAGGTGTACGGCGTGCAGGCGGCCAAGCTACTGCGTGCGCTGCATCGCTACTACTTACCCGTGCTGCGGGCGCAGGCCGCCGTCCGCCCGGCCGACACCGCAAACCTAACGCGCCTCGTCACCTCGTTTGGCTTTATGCTGTGCATTGGCAGCACCCCTGCCATGCCTGCCCGCGACACCGACATCCCACTGCTTGCCGCGCCGCCGCACGGCAGCGTGTTGCCCGACGCCGACGGCCTGCCTGTGCCCGGGGCAGTGTTGCCGTTCTCCCCGTTCTTGGGTGATCTGGGTCGCCTCCTCTCCGACAGCTCCCACCACACATGGCACTGCGGTTGTGAGTACGACCCTTATTCGGACTCAGAGTGAATTCGCGCAAGGAGTACCAATACAGTGCCAGCGGCCAGTGCGGCCAGTGCGCTGACGACGACCGCGGCGGCGTGGTTTTCACGCCAGCGGCGGTGCCGGCCGTGGCTATTCCAAGGTTTAAAGACGTATGCAGCCACTGTAGCTGGTCCGAGCTGGCGCTGCGGCGCTGCCAGTAGGTCGACAGTCGACAAACAGACAAACTGACTCGGGCAGGTGCGTGGCGGGCAACAGGCGCGTTGACAACAATGCGGCGGGTGCATTAACGCTAAAGCGCCGCCGCATTGTCACTTTAACCCACTGCCACCACAAAATCGGAACACGCGCAATTCACACGCCGGCACACCCCACACACGCGGAATAGTTTTTAACTATTATTTCATGGCGAACGGCGCCACTTGTGGGTTGCGCGAGTTTGCGGAAGTATTTATTTGAATTGGGGCGGGTGTTCAGAAGCATCACCATCCTTCCATCCTTCTGCCCATCCTTCTTTCTCTTGCCGCCCCC
>ERZ778022.2891-NODE-2891-length-17015-cov-5.604953_pt1 | contig 17015 bp, 18 predicted proteins | sample MGYA00375752_ERZ778022 | MGnify/ENA primary metagenome ERZ778022 (study PRJEB29350, sample SAMN05389826) | bioreactor metagenome | isolation source: Thiocyanate bioreactor | place: South Africa: University of Cape Town | collected 2014-04-04 ... | reverse complement strand
CCTGCACAATTTTTATGTTCCCGCCGGCGGCGACGAGCCCGACCGCACCATCAACCCGAAATTCGGCCACAAGCTCGATTTCGTCGAGGAGATGAAGCGGCTGAAGGCGGCGGGCGAAGCCAATACCTCGGCGATCCTCGTCGGCGACCTCAATATCGCGCCTTTGGAAAACGACGTCTGGTCGCACAAGCAGCTTTTGAAGATCGTCAGCCACACGCCGGTCGAAACCGAAGGCCTGCTCGAGGTGATGAAGCGCGGCGGCTGGCTTGACCTGATGCGCCACAAGGTGCCGGATACCGAAAAGCTCTATACATGGTGGAGCTACCGCGCCAAGGACTGGGAAGCCGCCGATCGCGGCCGGCGGCTCGACCACATCTGGTCGTCGCCCGATCTCGGCCCGCACCTGCAGCGCGTCGATATCTTCAAGGAAGCCCGCGGCTGGGAACGGCCGTCCGACCACGTGCCGGTGACGGCGCATTTCGATCTCTAAAGAAAGAGTTGGGCCTTGGAAGGCTCAGGCGAAAAAGCGCTCCAGCGCGGCGATGTCGTCGATCATGCCGGCGATGTTGTCGCGCAGCCGCGCTTCGGCCCGCACGGCGACGACGGGATATTCCTCCATCAGCCGCTGGAAGAGGGCGCGGGTGATGCGTAGCACCTCGGCGTCGCCCTGGGCGACGGCGGTGTATTTCCGCTCCACCAGCGTCATCAGCGCCAGTTCGGAAAGCAGCATGCCGGGGCCGACGGTTTCTTTCAGCACCGGCTTGCCGTCGCGGCCGTTCGCCAGCAGTTCGATCCGGCCTTCCGCGACGATATAGGCGCATTCGGCCGGCGCCTTCTCGCGGAACAGCGTCTGTCCGGCGGAGAGGTGCCGGCGTTCGGCGCCGAAGGCCACCAGCCGCATCTGGTCGTCGTTCATGCCGGCAAACAGCGGCACCGTCGACAAGATGCGGATATCGTCCTGAAGGCCCATGCGTTCGAAGTCCCCGTTTAAGGTATGATCTTGTAGCCGCCGTTTTCGGTGACCAGGATTTCGGCGTTGGAGGGATCGCGCTCGATCTTCTGGCGCAGCCGGTAGACATGCGTTTCGAGCGTGTGTGTCGTGACGCCGGAATTGTAGCCCCAGACCTCTTCGAGCAGAACGTCGCGCGTCACCACCTTCTGGTCGGCGCGGTAGAGGTAGCGGATGATCGCCGCTTCCTTCTCGGTCAGGCGGATCTTCTGGCCGTCTTCGGTCGTCAGCAGTTTCTGGCTCGGCTTGAAGAGATAGGGGCCGACGGTGAAGGTGGCGTCCTCGCTCTGCTCGTGCTGGCGCAGCTGGGCGCGGATGCGTGCCAGCAGCACGGCGAAGCGGAAGGGTTTGGTCACATAGTCGTTGGCGCCGGCTTCCAGGCCCAAGATCGTATCGGAATCGGTGTCGTGGCCGGTGAGCATGATGATCGGCGGCTTGAAGCCGCCCTTGCGCAAAAGCTTCACCGCCTCGCGACCGTCCATGTCGGGCAGGCCGACATCCATGATCAGCAGGTCGACGGTGCTGGTGCGGGCCGTCTGCATGCCCCGGGTGGCACTCGGTTCCTGGAGGATGGAGAATTCCTCGTAGAGCGACAATTGTTCGACGAGCGTCTCGCGCAGGTCGTCATCGTCGTCAACGAGAAGAATCGTCCGGGCTGTCATGCGCTGGCTGCCTTTCGTTTTGCCTCTTCACTCCTACGCCAAATTGTTGTTTTGGCAAGACTGTGGCGGAGCGGAGCCTGTGTTGTCCTGATCAAAGTGCTATGATTTCAAACCATATCACGCGCAAAGCAAATACTTGTGAGATCGCATGCGAAAGACAAGCCCGTCCGCCCGTTCCCGACCGATCATCTGCGTTCGCCAGAAACCGGGCAGCCGCCAACAGGCCATCGTTTCGGTCGGCGGGCTGACGCTGGAGGCGGCGATCGGCCGTTCGGGACGGACGGCCTTCAAGCGCGAGGGCGACGGTGCGACGCCGATTGCGGCGATGAAGCTCATTTCCGGCTTCTGGCGGCCGGACCGGGTGCGCGGCCTTGCCACCGCCCTGCCGATGCGGCCGATCCGCAGCAATATGCTCTGGTGCGACGCCTCCGGCCACCCGGCCTACAACCGGCCGGTCAAGGCGCCGTTCAAGCCGAGCCATGAAGAGCTGGCGCGCCGGGACGATCTCTACGACATCTGCATCGTCCTCGACTGGAACATCCGCTCGCGGCGGCGCGATCGCGGCTCGGCGATCTTCTTCCACCTCAGCAGGCCGGGCTACGAGCCGACCGCCGGCTGCGTCGCGCTGCAGCTTCGCGACATGCGCCGGCTGCTGCCTTTCCTGCGCAAGGGGTCGGTTCTCCGGGTTTTTTGAGTGCAGGGGTGATAATTGTGGACGACGCGCCTATATGAACCGTCCGGCACCCGGTCGCACCTGGCGACCCCGGCCGGATATCTTCATTTCATCACGCTTCAATCTCCCGGAGGCACAGTGTGACCCATACTCCCATCATCACCTTCCATGACGGCCACTCCATTCCGCAGGTCGGCCTCGGTGTCTGGCAGACGCCCAACGACATCGCTGCGCCGACGGTGAAGGCGGCCATCGATGCCGGCTACCGGCATGTCGATACCGCTGCGATCTACGAAAACGAGGAGGGCGTCGGCGAAGGCATCCGCTCATCCGGCATCGACCGCAAGGATCTCTTCCTGACCACCAAGCTCTGGAACGACGACCAGGGTTTCGATTCCACCCTGAAGGCGTTCGACAAGAGCCTGAAGCGGCTCGGCACCGACTATGTCGACCTCTACCTCATCCACTGGCCGGCGCCGAAGCGCGACCGCTACGTCGATACGTGGAAGGCGTTCCTGCGGCTGAAGGAAGAGGGCCGCGCCCGTTCCATCGGCGTCTCCAACTTCTATCCGGAGCATATCGACCGGCTGGTGCAGGAAACCGGCGTGGTGCCTGTCATCAACCAGATCGAGCTGCATCCGGATTTCCAGCAGAAGGCGGCGCAGGACGCCCACAGGAAGCTCAACATCGCCACCCAGTCCTGGAGCCCGCTCGGCCAGGGCAAGCTGCTCGACAACGCCACGATCGGCGCGATCGCCGCCAAGCACGGCCGCACGCCTGCGCAGGTGATCATCCGCTGGCACATCGACAGCGGTTTCGTCGTCATCCCGAAGTCGATCACGCCGAGCCGTATCGTCGAGAATTTCCAGGTCTTCGACTTCAAGCTGGATGCCGATGACATCGCCGCCATCGCCAAACTCGACAACGCCGGCGCCCGCATCGGGCCGGACCCGAAGACGGCGACGTTCTGATATCGAGGCCGCCGGGCCATCGCTTCTGGCGGGACGTCGCCTTTTCCCCTTCTCCCCAGCGGGGAGAAGGTGGCCCGAAGGGTCGGATGAGGGGGAGACACACGGCAGAACTCTCACGCGTGGCACCCCCTCATCCCGCTGCCGCGACCTTCTCCCCGGCGGGGAGAAGGGGCAGGGGGCACCCTTTCATTCCATCTGCGACAGGCCTACGGCTTGCGGAGGGGGTGTTGGGGTAAGGGGATATACGACGTCAGCCCAGCATCTTCGGCATCACGAACCGTTCCAGCGTTCCGCTGCCCGGCGCCAGCTTCGCCCAGCTTTTCACGTTGAAATCGATGACGGCCAGGCCGCAGGTCGGGAACTTCGTTTCCAGCTGGCTGAGAGTCTCGGGCTGGCCCGCGCCGATCAGCAGCCGGGCAAGATCTTCCAGGCCGGGATTGTGGCCGAGGATCAGCACCGAGCGGCGATCCGCCTCCAGCGTCCTGATGACGGCAAGCACGGTTTCTGCAGAGGTCTCGTAGAGATCGTCGATATCGCGCCTGCCGGGCGCTTTTGGCCACGCTCGGCGCAGCAATGTCCAGCTTTCTTGCGTCCGGCGCGCCGGCGAAACGAGCGCCAGGTCAGCCTTCAATCGTTCGCGGGCGAGGTAGGCGCCCATGAGGGGCGCCGCCTTTTCGCCGCGTGGCGCCAGCGGCCGTTCCTTGTCCGCCACGCCTTCCGGCCAGGCAGACTTCGCATGCCGCAGGAGAAGAAGCCGCCGCCCATGGGTCATGCGCGGCGGCCCCGCATCAGTTCCACTCGCGGATATCGATGAAGTGGCCGGCAATTGCCGCCGCCGCGGCCATGGCCGGGGAGACGAGGTGCGTGCGGCCCTTGAAGCCCTGGCGGCCTTCGAAGTTGCGGTTGGAGGTGGAGGCGCACCGCTCGCCCGGTTTCAGGCGGTCGTCGTTCATGGCCAGGCACATCGAGCAGCCCGGCTCGCGCCAGTCGAAACCGGCGGCCTTGAAGATCTTGTCGAGACCTTCGGCTTCCGCCTGTTCCTTCACCAGGCCGGAGCCCGGGACGATCATGGCGGAAACGGTCGAGGCGACCGTCTTGCCGTCGACGACCTTGGCGACGGCGCGCAGGTCCTCGATGCGGCCGTTGGTGCAGGAGCCGATGAAGACGCGGTCGACGGCGATGTCGGTGATCCTCGTGCCCGGCTTCAGGCCCATGTAATCGAGGGCGCGCCACTTGGAGGCCCGCTTGTTCTCGTCCTGGATCTCGTCGGGGTTCGGAACGGCGCCCTGGACCGATATGACGTCTTCCGGAGAAGAACCCCAGGAGACGATCGGCGGCAGGTTGGCGGCGTCGAGCACGACGACGCGGTCGAAATGGGCGCCTTCGTCGGTGTGCAGCGTCTTCCAGTAGTCGAGCGCCATGTCGAGCGCCTTGCCCTTCGGGGCGCGCGGCTTGTCCTTGACGTAATCGAAGGTCGTCTGGTCCGGCGCGATCAGGCCGGCGCGGGCGCCGCCTTCGATCGTCATGTTGCAGATCGTCATGCGGCCTTCCATCGACAGCGAGCGGATCGCTTCGCCGGCGAATTCGATGACGTAGCCGGTGCCGCCGGCGGTGCCGATCTCGCCGATGATGGCGAGGATGATGTCCTTGGCGGTGACGCCCGGCGGCAGCTGGTTGTCGACGCGCACCAGCATGTTCTTCGCCTTCTTCTGGATCAGCGTCTGCGTCGCCAGAACGTGTTCGACCTCGGAGGTGCCGATGCCATGCGCCAGCGCGCCGAAGGCGCCGTGCGTCGAGGTGTGGCTGTCACCGCAGACGATGGTCATGCCCGGCAGGGTAAAGCCCTGTTCCGGTCCGACGATATGGACGATGCCCTGGCGGACGTCGTTTTCGGAGTAATATTCGACGCCGAAATCCGCAGCATTCCTGGCGAGCGCCTCGACCTGGATGCGGCTTTCCTCGTTCTTGATGCCCAGCTTGCGGTCCGGCGAGGTCGGCACGTTGTGGTCGACGACGGCGAGCGTCTTTTCGGGATGGCGGACCTTGCGGCCGGCCATGCGCAGGCCTTCGAACGCCTGCGGGCTGGTCACTTCGTGAACCAGGTGGCGATCGATATAGAGAAGACAGGTGCCGTCTTCCTGCTGGTTGACGACGTGGTCGTCCCAGATCTTGTCATAAAGGGTGCGGGGTGCGCTCATGGCTCATATCCACTCGATATAGGGGTATAGGGATTTGGCAGTCGGCGACTGCCGGATGCTTGACGCTTCAGCGTTCAAGCAAGGCGGCTGTTGAGCGCCCCGGAGACGCGCGCAAAGAAACGGGCCGGCAGGCGCTTGTGATCCTGCAGCACGTAAACAAAAGGCGCGAGACATCCGAATTTCGATCCCATGGCCGCGCTTCTAGCAATTTTTCGGGCTTTCGGCAACGGATTTCCAGTGCCGGCGTCATCTGGCCGTCACAAGATCCCGGCCCCGCCGTCGGTTCATCTCTCGGTCTTTCCCCGCATCCTCTTTTCGAACGACCGCAGCATCAGCGACAGGCCGATCGTCAGGATGAGATAGATGTAGGCGACGATGGAATAGGTCTCGAAAAAGCGGAAGGAACCGGAGGCGTAGACCTTGCCCATCTGGGTGATGTCGGCGACGCCGAGCACGGACACGAGCGACGAATCCTTCACCATGGCGACGAAATCGTTGGAGAGCGGCGGGAAGATCACCCGGATCGCCTGCGGAAAGACGACAAGGCGGAAGCGCTGGACACGCGACAGGCCGAGCGCCTTCGACGCCTCGATCTGGCCCTTGTCCACCGACTGGATGCCGGCGCGGAAGATCTCGGCGATGAAGGCGGAATAGCCGATCGTCAGCGCCATGATCGCTCGCCACATCAGCGAGAAGTCGCGCACCAGCAGCGGTTCGGCAAGCCCGGCGCTGGTGAGCGGCGTGATCAGCCAGTTATAGGCGGCAACGAAACCGGGGGCGCCGACGAAGGCGATGTAGAAGAGCAGCACCAGCATCGGTATGCCGCGGATCACCTCGATGTAGAAGCGGGAGATCTGGCGCAGCGCATTGCTGTCGGAAAGGCCGAGAAGCGCGATGCCGAGGCCGAGCAGGGTGGCAAGGCAGAAGGCGACGAGCGTGACGAAGATCGTCACGCCGATGCCGTTTGCCACGGTCAGGAACACCTGGGCGTAGATGCCGTTGAAAAAGATGACGGCGGCAAGCACCACCGCCGACACACAAAGGGCGACCAGCCACCAGGGATAGTCGCCCTTGCCGCCCCTGGGCAAAGTCTGGAAGCCCATCAGTGGTCAGTTTTCATCATGGCCGGCATGAGGGCGCTCATTCGCCCATCTTGTAGTCGAGGAACCACTTCTTGTTGAGCGCGTCGAACGTGCCGTCGGCCTTCAGCGCGGCGATCGCGGCGTTGACAGGCTTCACCAGATCGGACCCCTTGGGGAAGATAAAGCCGAAATCCTCGCTGCCGAGCGGCCCGCCGACCAGCTTCAGCTTGCCGTCGGACGCGTCGACATAGCCCTTGCCGGCGGTGCCGTCGGTGAGCACGACATCGACGTCGCCGGCCTTCAACGCCTGCACGGTGGCGCCGAAGGTCTCGAACAGCTTGATGCGCGGGTTCTGCTCGTTGCCGTCGAGCACGCTGTAGACGGCGGTGTAGAAGGGGGTGGTTCCGGGCTGCGCGCCGACCAGCCCATCCTTCAGCGCCGCGAAGCTCTTGGCGTCGGTGAAGCGCTTCTCGTCGCCGCGCACCAGCATGAACTGCTCGGAACGCATGTAGGGATCGGAGAAATCCACCTTCTCCTTGCGTTCGTCCTTGATGGTGATGCCGGTCATGCCGATATTGTACTGGTCGTCGGACACCGCCTGGATCATCGCGTCCCAGGAGGTGTTCTGGTATTCGACCTTGACGTTCAGGCGCTTGGCGATCTCGTTCATCGCGTCGTATTCCCAGCCCTTGGCCTCGCCGCTCTTCGGATCGACGAACTGCAGCGGCGGATAGGCATTTTCCGTCACCACCACCACGGTACGGCCGCCGAGATCCGGCAGGTCGGCTGCAGCGGCGGCAAACGGCATGAGGGCGAGGGCGGTCAGCCCGGCAAGGAAAGGACGGCGGCCAAACATGGTGAACTCCTGATAAATTGTGGCGGCGGGAGAGTGTCACAAAGTGATTATCTGAGGCAAGCCGCAATGCGGCACGTCAGGCAAAGCTTTACGGTTTATCCTTTCCGCTGCGTCTTTTCGTTGCTACTGTCGATGGCAGATGGACGGGGGCTCCACCATGAAATCGTTTGTTCTTTTGGTCGTTTTTCTGTTTGCGGCCGTGCCGGCCGCCCTTGCGGAGAAACGGGTGGCACTGGTCATCGGCAACAATGCCTATGAAGAAGTGCCGAAGCTGCAAAAGGCAGTGGAAGACGCACGGTCGGTTTCTGCCGCACTGACGCGCCTCGGCTTCGACGTCGACACCGGCGAAGACCTGACGCGGCGGCAGCTCAACACGAAATTCTCGAATTTCATCAAACGGATCGAACCCGGCGACACTGCCTTCTTCTTTTTTTCCGGACATGGCGTGGTGATCGGCGGGCAGAATATCCTGCTGCCCGTCGACATCGTTGCGCCCGACAACGAAGACCTCGTGCGCGACGAGGGCCATGTGGTCGATGATCTTCTGCAGCGGGTGAAGGACAAGGGCGCGCGGGTCAGCATGTTTGTGCTCGATGCCTGTCGCAACAATCCCTTTGCCGCGTCCGGCCGCAAGAGCATCGGCGGGACACGCGGCTTGCGGGTGGTCGATCCGCCGAGCGGCACCTTCGTCCTGATGGCGGCAGGAAGCGGGCAGGAAGCGCTCGACCGGCTGTCGGACAGCGATACCAACCCGAATTCCGTCTTTACCCGTGCCTTGCTGCCGCTTCTGGAAACGCCCGGCATGACCCATGTCGAGCTTGCGAAAAGCGTGCAGCAAACCGTCAAGGAAACGGCAAAATCGATCGGCCACGATCAGCAGCCGGCCTTTTACGACCAGATCACCGGTCTGGTGACGTTGAGCGGCGATATCGCGACGCCTGAACAGGCGAAGGCCGATGGGGCGACACAGGATCCGGTGGTTACCGATACGAACGCGGCCGCTGCGGCGGGCGACATGGCGCTGACCGAATGGAATGCGGTGAAGGACGTGCGCAGCATCGGCGCGCTGAAAAAATTTGCCGGCAAATATCCATCAAGCGCTTATGCCGATTATGCGCGCGCCCTGATTGCCGATCTTGAGGCAGCAGCGCTGAAAGAGGAGGAAGCGAAGCGGACGCTGGAGTTGCAAAAACGGCAGGAGGAGGAAAAGACCAGGCAGGAGCAGGAGACCGCAGCGCTGCAGAAAGGCGTCTCCGGCGAGGGGGCGGATGAAGAACCGGCCATCAAGGAGCGCTCCACCACGGTGACGCGCGTCAGGGCCGGCTGGTTCGTCATCATGGGATCTTATCCTCATGCCGATATCGGCCGTGCAAAGCAGCGTGCAAAGCGGCTAAAGGGCAGCGGTTATGAGATCAAGATCATTGACACGGATGATTATAACACGCTCACCAACGGTTATTATTCGGTGGTGATGGGGCCGTTCCGACGGGCGCAGGCGTTGAGCCAGCTCAACGACATGCAGCAGCATGTCGGCGATGCCTATATCAAGGAGGTGCGGTAATGATCATTCCAAGAGGTGTATTGTCGGTCGCACTTGCTGCCTGGTTTGGCCTTTCCGGTGCCTGGCCGGCCGCCGCCGTCGATATCATCTCGCGGCAGGAATGGGGTGCCAAACCTTCGGTGCTGCCGATGGAAAAGCAGGTGCCGACCAGGATCACCATCCATCACACGGCCGTACCGTCCAAGGGCGGGCTTTCGATCGTGAAAAAACTGCGGAACCTGCAGGCTTTTTCGCAGGCGACATCAAAACTGGCGGACGGCCGGACGAAGAAGCCCTGGGCGGACATTCCTTATCATTATTACATCGCCATTGACGGCAAGGTGGCCGAAGGTCGGCCGGTCGGTTTTGTCGGGGATACCAATACTAAATATGATCCCACCGGCCACATCACCATCGTCGTCGAAGGCAATTTCGAAAGGGAGAAGCCGAGCGCGGCGGAGCTTGTTTCGCTGAAGGCGCTCATCCTTTCGCTGTCCCGGCAATACTCGATCCCGGCCAGCCGCATCGGCGTGCATAGCGATTTTGCCCGGACGGCCTGTCCGGGCAAGAACCTGGAAGGCGAAGTCCGCACCATCGTCGCATCGATTGCCGCGCCGTAAGCCCGGTCCCGATGGCTGCCTGGCTTGGCGGTCTCTTCTGAAGGAACGTAAACAAAAAGGCCGCCGGAGATGTTTCCGGCGGCCTTTTTAAACAATGAAGCGAAAGTGAGCTTATTCGCCCTTTGCTTCGGCAGCAGCAGCTGCTTCCGCTGCAGCGGCGGCTTCGGCTGCTGCCTTTTCGGCGGCGAGAGCCTGGGCTGCTGCAACCTTCTCGGCTTCGATGCGGGCCTTTTCCTGGGCGGCTGCGGCGCGCTCGGCGTCGTTGAGCTTGCGGGCGCGAACGCCGGTGTCTTCAACGATACGGGCAGACTTGCCGCGACGGTCGCGCAGGTAATAGAGCTTGGCGCGACGGACCTTACCGCGGCGAACGACTTCGACGCTTTCGATCATCGGCGTGTAGATCGGGAAAACGCGCTCGACGCCTTCACCGTAGGAGATCTTGCGAACCGTGAAGCTCTCGTTGATGCCGCCGCCGGAACGGGCGATGCAGACGCCTTCGTAAGCCTGTACGCGGGTGCGGTTGCCTTCCTTGACGCGGACGTTGACACGAAGCGTGTCGCCCGGCGAGAATTCCGGAAGGGTGCGCTGTGCGGCGATCTTGGCGGCCTGTTCGGCTTCCAGCTGCTGAATGATGTTCATGGGTCTAACCTTTGCATTTTTCTGAAACAGCCAGAGCGCTCTCGATTGTCCTCCGGTCAAAACCTCGGGAGTAAGCCGGTGAAGGCTGGAGCGGATTCGCCATTCTTTGATTGGCGGTCGACGGGCAAAGCCCGAATTCCGAGCGGGCGTATACAGGAAGATTCCCGATATGTCACCCCTGTGACGTCGATTTTGTCGCCGTTTTCGCCAGGAGGGCCGGCCGGCGCTCGGCCGTCAGCTTCAAGGCCTCCGCCTTGCGCCACTTGTCGATGGCACCGTGGTTGCCCGAGGTCAGCACCGCAGGGATTTCCCGGCCTTCGAAGAGCTGCGGCCTTGTGTAGTGCGGATGCTCCAGCAGCCCGTCCTCGAAACTTTCGTGCAGGCCGGACAGGTCGTTGCCCATGACACCCGGCAGGATGCGGATGATGGCGTCGAGCACGATCAGCGCCGCCGGTTCGCCGCCGGAGAGGATGTAGTCGCCGATCGACACTTCCTCGAGGCTGCGCGCCTCGATCACCCGCTGGTCGACGCCCTCGAAGCGGCCGCAGACGATCACCACGCCGTTGCCGGTGGCAAGTTCGCGCACGCGGGCCTGGGTCAGCGGTTTTCCGCGCGGGCTCATCAGCAGGCGGGGGCGACCTTCGCCGACATGGTCGATGGCACGGGCGAGCACGTCCGGTTTCAGCACCATGCCGGCGCCGCCGCCGGCCGGCGTGTCGTCGACGGTGCGGTGGCGGTCGGTGGCAAAATCACGGATCTGCACGGTATCGAGCGACCATTGTCCGCGCTCCATGGCGCGACCGGACAGCGACGTGCCAAGATGGCCCGGAAACATTTCCGGATAGAGCGTCAGCACTGTCGCCCGGAACGACCTGTCATCGACGGTCATTGATCGGAGCCGGGAAGATTGTCGGGGCTGTCGATCAGGCCGGCGGCCAAGGGGTCGATGAGGATCGTGCCGCCTTCGAGATCGATGTCGAGCACTGCCTTTTCCGAGAAGGGAATGAGCACCGGCCGGCGGCCCGGGCCCTTGAGTTCCAGCAGGTCGCCGGCGCCGAAATCGTAGATGGCGCTGACGGTGCCGTAACTCTTGCCGTCGCTGTCGACGGCTTCGAGGCCTTCGAGGTCGGCATAGAAGAATTCGTCGTCGTCGAGTTCGTCGTCGGGCAGGTTGTCGCGCTCGACATAGAGTTCCAGGCCGTTGAGGGCTTCGGCGGCGTTGCGGTCGTTGACGCCGCGGAAGCGGACGATGACCACGTTCTTGCCTTCGCGGATATCGAGGACTTCAAAGGTCCGGCCGTCGAGGCTGTGCAGGTTGCCGTAATCGCCGAGCGCCATGGGATCGGCGCTGAAGGCCTTGACGCGCACTTCGCCGCGCAGCCCCTGCGCCGCGCCGACCGTCGCCATCAGGATGGGATTCTCTAACTTGCTCATGCGGCTGGATCCGGTTTTTTCCAAGCGTCGGGCTCTATTATGTCGAAGTTTGCAAAATTGGAAACGAAAACGGGCGGCATGAGTTCACGCCGCCCGCTTTCGATAAGGATGGTAAGCCGATTATTCTGCGGCAGCAGCGGCGTCGGCGGCCTTCTGGGCCTTCTCGGCGGCGCGTTCCTGGGCCTTCTTGCCCGGCTTGCCCTTTTCCGGGTTGCTGCGGGCGTCGCGCTTGGCAATGCCGGCTTCGTTGAGGAAGCGCAGGACGCGGTCGGTCGGCTGGGCGCCCTGGTCGAGCCAGTGCTTGATGCGGTCGGCGTTCAGTTCGACGCGCTTGGCGTCTTCCTTGCCAAGCATCGGGTTCCAGGAACCGAGCTTTTCGAGGAAGCGGCCGTCACGCGGCGAACGGGCGTCGGCAACGACGACGGTGTAGTACGGGCGCTTCTTGGAACCACCGCGGGCGAGGCGAATTTTCAGGGACATGTCATTACTCCTTGGGCTGTTTTGGACCGCTGTGTTCAGGCGGTGTGCTGGGTGCTGCCGTGTTCGGCAGCGATGGCTTCATGATGCCGGATCACTTCGGTGATGATGAAGTTCAGGAACTTTTCCGCAAAATCCGGGTCCAGGCTGGCATCCTTCGCCAGGCGGCGAAGGCGGCTGATCTGGTATTCTTCGCGCGCCGGATCGGCCGGCGGCAGGTCATGCGTGGCTTTCAGCACGCCCACTGCCTTGGTACAGCGGAAACGTTCGGCCAGCATATGCACGAGAGCGGCGTCGATATTGTCGATCGACTGGCGATAGCCGCTCAGTTGTTCTTTGACGTCGGGATCGATCATTTTAAGGCTTTCCTCCCCTCACTTCTTCTTCGGCAGGCCGGGAAGACCGGGGAAACCGCCGCCGAGACCCGGAAGCTTGCCACCGAGGCCGGGCAGGCCGCTGCCGAGACCGGGCAAACCACCCGGCTTGCCGAGGCCGGCGGCCTCCGCCTGTTTCTGCAGGGCTTCGAGCTGCTTCGGATCGAGGCTCGACAGGTCGGGCATGCCACCCATGCCGCCAAGCCCCATCTTCGAGGCAAGGCCGCCCATCATCTGCTTCATCATGCCGCCTTTGCCCTTGCCGCCCATCATCTTCATCATGTCGGCCATCTGCCGGTGCATCTTCAGAAGCTTGTTGATGTCGGAGGCATCGGTGCCGGAGCCGGCGGCGATGCGTTTCTTACGCGAATGCTTGAGCAGGTCGGGGTTGGAGCGCTCGGCTTTGGTCATAGAGGAGATGATGGCGAGCTGGCGCTTGAACACCTTGTCGTCCAGGCCGGCGGCGGCCATCTTGTCCTTCATGCCCGACATGCCGGGCATCATGCCCATGATGCCGCCCATGCCGCCCATCTTCTGCATCTGGCCGATCTGGTCGGCGAGGTCGTTCAGGTCGAACTTGCCCTTGGCCATCTTGGCGGCCATGGCCGCCGCCTTTTCGGCGTCGATGTTTTCGGCGGCCTTCTCGACCAGCGAGACGATGTCGCCCATGCCGAGGATACGGTCGGCGATGCGGCGGGGATGGAATTCCTCCAGCTCGCCCATCTTTTCGCCGACGCCGATCAGCTTGATCGGCTTGCCGGTGACGGCGCGCATCGAAAGGGCCGCACCGCCGCGGCCGTCGCCGTCCATGCGGGTGAGCACCAGGCCGGTGATGCCGACGCGTTCGTCGAAGTTGCGGGCGAGGTTGACGGCGTCCTGGCCGGTGAGGCTGTCGGCAACGAGCAGGATCTCGTGCGGATTGGACTTCTTCTTGATGTCCGCCATCTCGACCATCAGCGGCTCGTCGATATGGGTGCGGCCGGCGGTATCGAGGATGACGACGTCGTGGCCGCCGAGCTTGGCCGCCTGCACGGCGCGCGCGGCGATATCGGTCGGCGATTGGCCTGCGATCACCGGCAGCGTGTCGACGCCGGTCTGGACGCCCAGCTGGCGCAGCTGCTCCTGCGCGGCCGGACGGCGCGTGTCGAGCGATGCCATCAGCACCTTCTTGCGATCGCGCGTCTTCATCCGGTTGGCGATCTTCGCCGTCGTCGTCGTCTTGCCCGAGCCCTGCAGACCGACCATCATGATGACGACCGGGGCCGGCGCATTGAGGTCGATGCTTTCGCCCTCGGAGCCGAGCATCTCGATCAGCTCGTCATGGACGATCTTGACGACCATCTGGCCCGGCTTGATCGACTTCAGCACTTCGGCGCCGACGGCCTTTTCGCGGACGCGATCGGTAAAGGAGCGAACGACTTCCAGCGCCACGTCGGCTTCGAGCAGTGCACGGCGAACCTCCCGTAGGGCGGCGGAAACATCGGCTTCCGACAGCGCGCCACGGCCGGTCAGTCCATTCAGGATGGAACCAAGACGGTCCTGGAGGTTCTCAAACATCAGCTCTTCCTTCTTCGTTTCAAGATCACCTGAAACGTCGGTATATCGCTTGACGAAAACAAGACGCAAAGCCAAAAAGCACCCGAGGGCGCATCGCGCTGTCGGGTGTTGACCTCCGGGATCTCTTTATACCTTCACGGGTCCCGGTCGGCGGCTCGGAGTGCTTGTCTCGTCGCAGATTTGGCGCGATAAACAGCAAAATCCCGGCAAAGTCAAGGATTCAATCCTTCCGATCTGCTTTTCGGTCGGCAACGACGCCTGTCCATGCGCCCTACCACTGGTAATTCGGCGAGGATTCGGCCATATAGCCCGGAGAACAAGGACTAAATCCATGAGTTATACGGTCGAATTCGCGAAGATGAACGGGCTTGGCAACAAGATCCTGGTGGTCGACATGCGTGGCCGGAAAGACAAGGTGACCCCGGACGCGGCGATCGCGCTGAATGCCGACCCCGCCACCCAGTTCGACCAGATCATGGCGGTCTACGATCCCAAGGCGGATGGCACGGATGCCTGGATCGACATCCTGAATTGTGATGGCTCCAAGGCGCAGGCCTGCGGCAACGGTACGCGTTGCGTGGTGCAGGCGCTGGCCGCCGAGCGCGGCGAGAAGACGTTTACCTTCCAGACGGTGGCCGGCATCCTCAATGCCGTCGAGCATGCCGACGGCACGATTTCCGTCGACATGGGCAAGCCGGTGTTTGCCTGGGACCGCATTCCGCTGGCGGAGGAATTTTACGATACCAGCCGCATCGAGCTGCAGATCGGCCCGATCGACAATCCGGTGCTGCATTCGCCCTCAGTCATGTCGATGGGCAATCCGCATGCCGTCTTCTGGGTCGACCAGGACGTGATGTCTTACGATCTGCACCGTTTCGGCCCGCTGCTCGAAAACCATCCGATGTTTCCGGAAAAGGCCAATATCACGCTGGCGCAGGTCACCTCGCCCTCGTCGCTGACCACCCGCACCTGGGAGCGCGGCGCCGGGCTGACGCTCGCCTGCGGCTCGGCCGCCTGCGCGTCGGGTGTTTCCGCCGCCCGCACCGGCCGGACTGGGCGCAATGTCACCATCACCGTCGCCAGCAGCCCGAACCGTGGCAGCCTCACCATCGAATGGCGCGAGCGCGACGATCACGTCATCATGACCGGCCCGGCGGAATGGGAATGGTCCGGCACGCTCGATCCTTCGACCGGCGCCTGGGCGCGCGAAACGGAAGCGGGGGCCAAGGCGCAGTGAGCGGCGTCGAGGTCATCACCTTCGGCTGTCGTCTGAACACCTACGAATCCGAGGTCATGCGGGCGCAGGCGGAAAAGGCCGGGCTCAACAATGCGGTGCTGGTCAATACCTGTGCCGTGACCGGCGAGGCCGTGCGCCAGGCGCGCCAGGCCATTCGCCGCGCACGGCGTGAAAATCCGCATGCCCGTATCATCGTCACCGGCTGCGCCGCCCAAGTGGAGAAGAATAGCTTCGCCGCCATGCCGGAAGTGGATGCGGTGCTCGGCAACGAGGAGAAGCTGGCTTCCGCCTCCTACCGCGCCCTGCCGGATTTCGGCGTTTCGGCCGAAGAGAAGCTGCGCGTCAACGACATCATGAGCGTGCGCCACACCGCGCCGCAGATGGTCAGACACATCGACGGCCATGTGCGCGCCTTCATCCAGGTGCAGAACGGCTGCGACCACCGCTGCACCTTCTGCATCATTCCGTATGGCCGCGGCAATTCCCGCTCGGTGCCGATGGGCGCCGTCGTCGACCAGGCGCGAAAACTGGTCGAGGGCGGTTACAGCGAGATCGTTCTGACCGGCGTCGATGCCACCAGCTACGGCGGAGACCTGCCGGGCGAGCCGAGCCTCGGCCTGCTGGCCAAGACGCTGCTGAAACATGTGCCGGACATTCGCCGGCTCAGATTGTCGTCGATCGACAGCATCGAGGCCGATCGGCACCTCTTCGACCTGATCGCTGAAGAGCCGCGCTTCATGCCGCATCTGCACCTGTCGCTGCAGCATGGCGACGACATGATCCTGAAGCGCATGAAGCGGCGCCATGCCCGCGCCGACGCTTTGCGTTTCATCGAGGATGTGCGGCGGCTGCGGCCGGACGTGAGTTTCGGTGCGGATATGATCGCCGGTTTTCCGACCGAAACCGACGCCATGTTCGACAATGCCGCCTCGATGGCGCGCGAGGCGGGCATCGCCTTCCTGCACGTTTTCCCTTACAGCCCCCGGCCCGGGACGCCGGCGGCGCGCATGCCGCAGCTCGACCGGGCGCTGGTCAAGGAGCGGGCGGCACGGCTGCGGGCGGTGGGCACGGACCTCCACAATGCTCATCTCGACGCGATGGTCGGCAGCGAGCAGATGTTGCTCGTTGAAAACAATGGGCTTGCGCATACGGAAAATTTCACGCTTGTGGGCGCGGCGCGGCTGAAGCCGCGCGATCTTGTGCCGGTCGTCATCACCGGCCACAATGGCAAGCACCTCGATATGCAATTGAAGGCGGCGCAGGCGGCCTGACGTCACGGATCATTCATGGCCCTCGGTTTCATCAAAAAAGTCTTTACCTTCGGCAAGGAAAAGCCGGTCGAGGAGGCACCTCCGTCTCCCTTCGCGCTGACGCCCGAAGAAAAGACCGCAATCGCGGCGGAGACCGAGCCGCATGCGCGCAAGGAGGATTTGCCGGTATCACCGGCAGACCCGGTGGCGCCGGAAGTGATGGACACGGCCGGCGGCCCGTCCGACGACGGGGTCGAGGAAGATCCGCCGCTGCTGCCGTCTGTCGACCAGATCGGCGATCTCGGCGTGACACCTCTGTCATTGCTGCAGGCGGAAGCGGCCGTCGAGGCGGTTGAGGATGACGCCGCTGCCGAACCGTCATTCGACCAGGCGCTTCGCGACGCAGGGGAAGAGGATCGCCGGGGAGATTCCGGTG